>Ga0070761_10000014_pt1 | contig 133443 bp, 101 predicted proteins | sample HubBroMetageREF1_FD_66724 | JGI IMG/M metagenome (GOLD analysis project Ga0070761, IMG submission 66724) | Reference soil microbial communities from the Hubbard Brook experimental Forest, New Hampshire, USA - Hubbard Brook CCASE Soil... | ecosystem: Environmental > Terrestrial > Soil >... | reverse complement strand
TTGTGGCACAGAAATTTCCTGGAGAAGTTCACCAAGCCCGCGGGACTATTCTCGCTTCCGGTCCTGGCGGATTCGGGAACGAACGCGGCTACTTCACCGCCGCTTTCCCCGGGTACGATGGCCACCGTCCCGGCGGGAGAATGACTTGATGAAAGTGGGCGCCGTCGACCATCCTGAGCCGACGCTTCCCGATCACTCTCGGGCCGGCCTGTTTCTGATGACCAACAACTTCGAGACGGGCGGCTCCGAGCGGCAGTTTGCTCTTCTTGCCCAGAATCTCTGCTCGGAACAATTCCAGCTTTATACCGGCTGCATCAAGCGGCAGGGTCCGTTTGCGGAAGGTTTCGCAGACGTGCCGGAATTTCCCCTGGGCGGGAGCTTGTATGGCTGGACATCGCTACGCGCGCGCTGGCGCCTGAGCCGCCACTTGCGCGGCCACCGCGTGCAAATTGCGCATGCGTTCGACTTTTACACCAACCTAACATTGATTCCGGCGGCCCGGCTTGCCCGCGTGCCCGTCGTCATCGGGAGCCATCGACAACTGGGCGACTTGATGACGGCCGCGCAATTTCGAGCCCAGCTCGCGGCATTCCGTTGGTGCGACGCCGTCGTCTGCAATTCGCTGGCGGGCGCCAACCGGCTTGCCGCCGCCGGCCTATCGCGGAGCAAGATCGTTGTCATCGGCAACGCGCTTACCGCCGAGGCTTTCGTCGCCGAGCCGGCAGGGTTGCCCCGCCGCCCCGGCGTGCTGCGCGTGGGGATGGTGGCCCGCATGAATGCGCACTACAAGAATCACTCGGGATTTTTGCGTATAGCGGCCCGAATCCACCAGCAACTGCCGGATGTCGAATTCCTGCTGGCGGGAGATGGTCCCTTGCGCCCGGAGATCGAACAAGAAGCACAAACTCTCGGCCTTGGAACCCACGTATTCTTCCTCGGAGATCGCCGCGATATTCCTGCCGTGCTGGCTTCGATGGATGTGGCTGTACTCACCTCGGACTCCGAAGGTTTGTCCAACGTGATTCTGGAAGCGATGGCGGCGGGCCTGCCCGTGGTTGCCTATGACGTCGGTGGTAACGCTGAGTTGGTGAATGAGCAACGCGGAGCGTTGGTCCCCGCCGGCGATGAACCCGGCTTTGCCGATGGGATCGAGCGGATCCTTGTGCAATCGTCGCTGCGGCAGCAGTTGGGCCGGGATGGCCGTAAATTCGCGGAGCAGAATTTCAGCCTCGAGCGCGTGCGCGATCGCTACCTGGAGCTCTATCAAACTTTGCTGCAAAAAATTCGGCCCGGCACTACTGCCACTAATGCGCCCAGGACCTGGGGAGCCTGAACGTGGTCACATCGGAAAACTCCGAGAAGAAGCTCAGGGTTGCCATTGTGGCGCCCAGCCTGCGCTATGTAGGGGGACAGGCGGTTCAAGCCGAGTTGCTGCTGCGACTCTGGCGCGCAGACCCCGACATCAAAATGAGCTTCATCGCCATCGACCCGGCGTTGCCGCGAGGGTTGGCCTGGGCTGAGAGCATTCCCGGCCTTCGGACAGTCCTGCGGGAGCCGATCTACTTCCTAAGCCTTTGGCGTGGACTTCGAGACGTTGACATTGTCCACATCTTTTCCGCGTCGTACTGGTCATTCTTGCTGGCCCCAGTGCCCGCATGGCTTGTTGCCAGACTCCGCCGTAAGAAGACACTGATTAACTACCGGAGCGGGGAAGCGCGCGATCATCTGCAGCGCTTCCGGTCCGCATCGTTCGTCCTGTCGCGAGTGGATGGAATCGTGGCTCCCTCGGGCTACCTGGTGGACGTCTTCCGCGAGTTCGGACTGAAGGCCGAGGTCGTCCCCAATGTGGTGGACTTTTCCCAGTTTCAATATCGTGAGCGCAATCCGCTTCGTCCGCACCTGGTGTGCACGCGCGGGTTCTCACCCTATTACAGCGTCGATGTGGTGGTGCGCGCCTTTGCGGAAGTGAAGAAAGCCTATCCCGACGCTAAGTTGGACCTTGTAGGCGGCGGTCCCCTCGAGGCTGATGTCCGCAAATTGGTCGAGGAGTTGAAGCTCGCGGACGTGAACTTTACCGGCGTCGCTTCTCGTCAGAAGATCGGGAAGTGCTATGACCAAGCGGACATTTTTATCAATGCTTCCTGGCTCGACAATATGCCGGTCTCCATTATCGAAGCTTTTGCAGCGGGGACGCCGGTGGTCACTACCACGCCCGAGTCAATTCCCTACCTGGTTGAACACGAACGGACCGGCCTTCTTTCCCCGGTCGGAGATGAGAAAGCCCTCGGCGCGAACGTGCTCCGGTTGTTGTCGGATCCCGCGCTTGCTACCCGTCTGGCGCACGATGCTTACCAGGAATCGAGCAAGTACACATGGGAAGCGGTGCGCGGGCAATGGCTGAATGTGTATTTGGAACTGGCGGGAAAATGAGGAGTGGCGGTCAGTAGCTAAGCGTCCCACTGGTCCACTGACGTGACCGGCGCGGCCTCTTGGCCTCGAGGAGCAGCGCCGCGCCCAAGTTGCGCCGGCGTCAGATCGGCGGACGCTTCCGCCCAGCCGACGGGATGAACCACGGGCTGACGGATCGTCTCCAGCACACCCGCCGGAGAGCCTTCTCCTAGATCCCCTGCTACCGAAACGCTGCTTGCGGAAAAATCCGCAATCGGCCAACGGAATTGATCGAACGCGTGCCGTACCAAGGCAATTTTCTCAGGATCATAGGCCAGCAAATGTGCGCCGACCCAATCCATTGCGGCCGCGTTATTGGCGCCGAGAATGAACCCCATATTTAGAGGATCGGGTGCCAGCGGACCGTTGCCCTGCCCTGCCACCACGGCATCAGCCACGTGGATCACCCGGCGCTGAACTTCGTCGCTAATGGTTCCGTCGTCCCGGCCATAAAGAAGAATGCGGTTCAAATCCAGGCATGTTCGCCAGATGGTGTCGTTGCCTGACCACGAACCGTCCGTTCCGGTGCGGTCGCCCTGTGCCCGGGAAGTGCGGGCAAGAACTGCAAAGAGAAGTCGCCAGAACATCCCAGCCGCGTAAGAGGAGGTGAGGTTCTGCCGGTCGCTAAGGTACTCAAGGCCCTTTTTGACGACGCCATTCCCCGGGTAGCAGTCACCTCCGCTTTGCGATCCACCGAGGCGGTGATGCGGCAAGTATTCTTTGTTGCCGTTGATACCAATCAGGTTCTTGAGGGCGCAGGTGATGCCTGCCTTTCTGTGCGTCTTCAGCTTGGGAAGATTGATGATGATGTCGGCTTCGACCACTTCTTTGGCGACCAGATATTGGTGGACGCCGGGATGATGCGTCTTGGCCATCAGCCGGGGATCGTACCAGGCTACCCTGAACCGGTTTCCACTTTCACTGATCGGTTCCAACAGACTCTGGCTTCCGAGATCGAACAGTACGAAGCGATCTTCTGGTTGCACGTTTTCCGCTGCGACGCGCACGCCGTGCACTAGCGTGCCGATCGTACGGCGAAAGTCGCACAGTCCTTTAAATCTCGAATCGAGTGCTACTTGCGCCTGTGCCCACTTTCGCAGCCCGGTGTTCTCCACAAGCGCGTCGAAATTGCATCCCTGAATTGGAGCGTCACCGACCAGAACCTCCGACGCATCAGTTCGCAACGCCGCTTCCACCGCTGCGCGGATCAGGGAAGAGTGCGTAAGCAGGCAGTCAAGTCCCCCGGGACCCTCGTTTTGATGTAGAACGAGATTTGGTTTGATCAGAACCTTCGCCCCCTGCGGGATGACTCTGCCGAACGGACCACGATCATCAGACCACTCCATCGTGTCTGCCACTCGTCGCAGAGCTTGCGAGATTTGACTCTCGGGTTGATTTTGCTCTCCTGGTTCCAGCGACGGATACGTGCACGAAGGAAGGCGGGCGATCGCCACCTTGGGCGTGAACACATGCTGGGACAGGGAATTTGCCGTCATGTTCAGGAGGTTGAAACCGCCTCGCCGGGTACGGTTGTAGTGGTCCCACTCACATCGGACTTGGTAAAGCGATACTTTCCAGCCGAAGACAGTGGAATCGCGGCCACCTCGCGTACATCAACTCGAATCTCATGGCTGGGGCAGAGTGCGCGTATCTGGCGGATCGATTCCTGGATCTTCTCCTGCCGGGCTTTGCTGTCGTTGGGGCCGGGCACAATCGACAGGATGATTTCATCTGTTGCCGTCTGATGGAACTGGAAATTCACGATTCCATCACTCCCGTACATCAGGTGGGTGAAAAACTCTCCGTGAACGACACGGCCATCGGGCAACACGAAGTTGTCGCTGGTGCGCGCAATTTCCAACCGCATGAGAGGAAAATGATTGCCACAGGAACAAGCTTCCTCTGAAAGATATCCCCCGTCATCGTTGCGATAGCGAATAAACGGCATGGACCAGTTGCGCAGCGAGGTCAGCAAGAACGGCCGCGGACCGCTCTGCAGCGCCTTGTCTTCCTCCAGCACGACGAAGTCGGCGTTGATGTGCATTCTGCCCTTAGTGCACTCGGCGGCGATATTCTGAATTTCGCTCGATCCATAACAGTCGAATACTTTGCACCCGAAGACCCGCTCAATCACTTTGCGCTGCGGCTGGTAGAGCTTCTCGGCCGTGGTGAAAACACCTTTAATCCGTTCGATCGATTGCTGCCGGGCGTCGAGAAACGCGGCGAAACGTGCGATCGTTGAAGCGTATCCGAGGATCACTCGAGGCCGCACCCGCAGGAAGCGCTTGGCCCACTCCGCCATCTCCGCTTCTCCCGAGTAAAACGGGTCGAACTGATAGGTTCGCCGCAAGAACTGACGCAGTTCGAATTCCGCGCGGGACATGGCATACAGCTTGTCATTCCCGCCCCAGAAGAAAGCGATCATCTCTCCTGGGCGCCAGCCGCATTGCTCGAGGTTCCGGTAGGTTCCGGCATCGCTCGCAACCATGTAATCAATGCTGCGGAAGAACTTCAGCGGCACGCCCGTGGATCCGCCGCTGAAATGAGGTTGTAGTTTTTCCAGCGGTACATCTTCACGGATCAGCTCACGTTGTTTTTCGCGGATAATGTCCTTGGTCAGGATTGGAAGCTGGGAGAAATCATCCCAGCTGCGAATATCCTGACTGCTGGTGCCCAGACCGCGAAAGAGATTTCTGTAGTACGGGACCCGGGATTCCGCGTGCGCCAGAAGCGCACGCAGGTCGCGGAACTGCTTTTCACGGATTTCGTCCGGAGAGCAAAAGGGGGCGCCCTCGATCTCTTCCAGGACCCGCAACGTATCAACCCCGCGCAACCGGCAGGCGATAGCGAGGAGTGCGCGTCCCAGGAGAGGACCGCGGTCTCCTGATGGCCTCATAGATCTGCTCCCGCGACCGGAACAATCCTGAGCAACTTGAAGACATACACCATCGTGGAGCGAGGGGTGAGCTTTACGGGAGAACTATAACACGGCTCTATCGCTGCGCTTGGCTTGGTGCTCATCGAGTCACGCTGACGTTGGATTCTGATGCTCACCCTCGGGCGGAGTGGCTGTCGGGTCGAGTCCATCCTGAAGCTGGAGTACGGACAGATTGGCCAGACGCCCGGCGGGAGTATTCAGCTTCAGCCACATCTTTGTGTTCAGAAAGCTTCGATACAGCGCCCCGTTTCCCCACTCGCGTAATCCAGGTGCTCGCTCTGCCTCGGGGATAGACAAGGGGTAACCGTTCTGTTCGAGGCATTCGCCTACAGCGGCTTCGATTGCGGCCACATCGGTACTCGAAAGCCGCTTCTTCCAGCGCCCCAAGGGGTTAATCTTCTCCGCACCGGCTTCTTCGCGGAAGGAAGAGTTCGATTCGGAGAGACGCCCCAGGCCGGCACTCTTGATCCGATCATAGTCGAGATCGTGGTCGAGGAAGCCGCCCAATTTCTGCAACGTTTCGCGAGGCTGCGTGATCAGGTCTTCGTAATGGACTTCCATGTAGTCAGCGGGAAACCGGTTGCCGTGCTCGCGCCCGTTGCGGACCATCCACTCCCAATATAAGGCGGTCGCCACCAGGCTTCTGGTTTCGCTTCGATCCCAGGGCAGAGGACGGAAGCCCCCCATTTTCTTAAGCGACAGAGCGATGTCGCGGCCGTCACGGATAATGTGCAGAAAAAGCGCGTTGGGAATGTTCGCCTTCAACCGCTCGACGTGAAGAACATTGTCTGGATCGTATAAGACCCAGCGCGGAACTCCCTGACTTGCGGCGACCGCATCCATGATCAGCCGAATGAAATCTCCGCCGTTGCGGCATTCGTTCAGGATGCGCGAGGACAACGAATCAGCATCCAAGCCAGTTCGCCGAAAACCCTTGCTGCGCAACCAGGTTCGGAGGAGTTTCTCGCGATTGCCGCGGCGCTCCATCGAACCAAACCGCGGGATCAGCGTTTCATACACGGGCAGGGAACCGCGGTAAATTGCAAAACCACCCGCGGACAGCAGCATGTCATAGAGGAGATTTGTTCCCGAACGGTGACAGCCCATCACGAAGACAGGACTACCTCTGCGATTGCTTGGATTCACGATTACCAACCAGGAAAAGTTTATCATCCTTGGCCGGAGGTTAAGGGTCGATCAAAGTCGTGCCAAGTTACAGAGTTTGAAGCGGCAAGAGGAGTCAGCGGATCGGTTGTTGCTCGTTGCAAGACTGAAACAGCCGCAGATTAACAATCTTGACTTCGTGCCGGACAGAGCGATTGCGCTAACGCCCTTCTGCCAAAATCGTCCTGGTCTACTCCACGCCGGCAATCGCCGTTTCGACCGCATCCACATCCGCTCCAATATCCTTGCCATCCGAGGCTGCCGACGCGCCTGGGGAAGCCTTGCTGCAGCCAGTCGTGTTGGCGTGGCAGAGCCGGGGGTCCCGGCTCACTCCATCTTTTAGATCGCGAACGCCCGCTTCCTTGGGAGAGGAAACGACGATCGTTCCCTGCGGCCATCCGCCTTTGCCGCCGATGATGAGATCTTTTTCGAACTTGTAGTTGATGAAACAGGCGGAGAGCACCGCAGCCGGCCCCGCCCGCTGCGCTTGGTCGGCGCAATTGGCTGCTCCACCACCGGTTGAGACAAACTCAGGCAACCTGCCGCCGCTCATAAATATGCTGTTGGTCACGCTGAAATTAGGCATTCGTTCTCTACGGTCCCCCACGAAAAAAAGTGAGCCAGCCACGAATGCGGTTACGTGATCGAAAGCAACGTCATGCAGCAATTCACCGTTGGAGCCCACGTCCGAAAACTCGCCTCGGCCCTTCCAGTCCTGATTATGAACCGAATCGACAATCAAATCGTGAATACTGTATCGGCCTCCGTCGGCGGCATGTCCGCCCATGTTGTTGAAAGGATTCGCGATTGCGATCACGCCGGCAACATTTCGAATCCGGTTGAAGCGAATCGTCACATCAGTGACCGCGCAATTCGGACACATATTGCTTTGGTTCACTGGCGTGAGCAGTATCGAAAACCCGGTCTGCGTGAAACCGCCCCAGCTGTTTTCGAGTAGATTGGCCTCGAAGAGGACGCGAATCGCACTCTTCAACTCGAAATGATTCTTGACGATCGGGGGATTGCCGGAGCCGTCTGCCGGGTATCCCGGTTCGCCTTGTTTCCAGATCAGGGGCTTGAACAGATGATTGCGGCGGATTTCGATGTCGGTGGGATTCACCTGGGACCGGGCTCCGCCAAATAGAATGTTTTCTCCCGAGGCTTCCAGGAAGTTGTTGTAAATCTTCAAGGTGCTGGTGGGTTCGTCCCCATTTCCGCCGCCAACGGCCGAGGCGTCGGTGCAGGTACCGGTGCGCGAAACGCAATGGAACCCGCTGAGATAAGAATTAATAACGGCGATGAATCGGGTACCGTGGATCATCCCGATCCCCTTGTTCATTTCGTCGCCATTGGAAGGATGAAACCAGTTGCGGTCGAAAATCACATGGTCTGCTCCCTCGGTGGTGACGAGGCGGCCAATACGGCCGCCCGGTTCGGCCGCCCACTCCACGCCGATAAAGCGATAGTGGTCGCCGAGGGTTGCCCCCGAGGGCTCTTTGACAATCAGGGTCGGCATCAGCTTGGCCGGTCCGCCGGGTGGTTCGGCGTAAGCGGGCCTACCCGGCAGGCTGGCGACTCCAGCCCAAGCGGGCGAAATGCGAGTTCCTTCCGGAGGCAGTTTCGAATCGGGCGTGTCAGTCCGAACGGTGATGTAATGCTGGTCGTCACATTTTTTCGCCGGCAAGCTCTTGATCTCGAACGACGCGCCTGCGGGGAGTAGAAGCGTGTCTCCACACTTCGCCGACTCCACCGCGGCAGGCAAATCGGAGTTGGCTGCTACATGAATCTGTTTTCCGGGAGAAGGAGTGCCATCCAGCCCGGTGTAATAGCATGATTTTGGAAGCTCCGCCGGACCATCTTTCTCCCCGAAGTTCGGTACATTGCCTTTCCCGCAATAGGCATTCTCTGATATAGGAGGCGTCTTTGCCGTCGCGGACGACCGGGGTTGGACAACCACAAAAACAACAACCAGGCAAAAGAGCAAATGAAAGCTGATGCTGCGCGCAAAGCCGAGCCGACGAGAAAGTAAGGGCACGATGTTTGCTTCTCCTAACGCTACTCCTAGTGGCTGTAACCGAAGGCAGTTTCCACCGGCGGAATAACCAAATGGTAACACGCAAAGCCGCGCCCTCTGGGGCAGTCAGTTTCCTCGGTGCTAAAGCTCAGCGTTTATGCGGCGCGCAGCGGGAGGCCTGCACGGATCTGTTGCCGCGGTAGACACAAGACGTTTATCAAATCGGAGGCACAGTGCTGCTCTCTGGAAAATGGCGTCTGATGTTTAAGATGGTATGTTCCCGTCCATGTTCTTCCCAGCACTATCAGTTGGTATCCAAGTTCCTCGAGCAAGGTCTGCATTGCCTCGATGGTGGTTCCGGCTACGATTGCAGACTCAGGGTTAAACTCCATTGAAAGAATCGGGCGACACTTTTCGATCATTCGCAATGCGCCCTTAAGTATCAGAAACTCGCTGCCCTCAGCATCGATCTTGAGAAATGCCGGCCGCAGCGATCTCGCGGCTGCATATTCATCGAGAGTTGATACCGGGACCTCGGTTTCCTCCACCTCGTCCCGCCCGTTTTGACAGGCGAAGTCTCTAAAAAATGAGGAGTTCCAGGTAACGGATCCTTTTTGGATATAGAATTTTGCACTTCCTGGATGGTCGCTGAGGGCAAAGGGCTCAATCTGGACGTTGCGGATAGCGTTCAGGGTGCAGTTTTCATCAAAGATCGCACGGGCGAAAGGATTCGGCTCAAAACTTATCACCTTGCCATGCGGCAATACCTTCTTAGCTGCCACAATCGCCATCAATCCGTGGTGGCCGCCGACATCCAAAACGAGATCGCCTGGCTGAAGAAGTTCAAATGCAGCCAGCACATCCTGCTGGTACATGCCCTCAATAAGCATGTGCCGCGCCAGTCGATCGGGCATCGCCTTACCGGACCACCAAACATTGAGCTGGCGGCTATAAAACGAGAAGGGCTGGGGCTCTTTAATCCACCTGCCCACCAGATCAACAAATAACTCCTTCTTTCGGTTGATTGGGAAATTGCGTACGAAGAACGCACAACTGAGTGCGATTGCGGCGGGCATTCTGACCCTTGCCCGTTCTGTTTTTTCTACTTTCCTCGGAGCCGACATGGATACTCCTTCGGCGTACCCTGAAGCAGGTGGCGTCACGAGCCCGGTTTGTCGTGCTTGGCCGGCCGCGCGCCAGGCGCTCCACGGGAGACCGCATTCTACCATTTTGGGCAGATTTCAAGCATATTTTTGATCGCTTTACTTTGTGACCGTGGCCAACGCAGGCGGCAAAAATCCATTTTCAAATGTCGGCTAAATGGACGATACTAAGAGAGACCCTTCACGGACGAATCCATCGGGGAATGCAAGAGAAAATACCTAGAAATGTGGTGTCGGTGGACGTGGAGGACTATTTCCACGCCGAATCTTTTTCCGATGTGGTCGACCGCGCCCGCTGGGACAGCTATACCAGCCGGGTCGAGGTGAACACCCGGCGGCTCCTGGAATTGCTGGCCACGCTCAACGTACACGCTACGTTCTTCGTTCTCGGCTGGGTCGCCGAGCGCTTCCCGGCGCTGGTGCGCGAAATCGCAGCCGGCGGGCATGAATTGGGCTGCCATTCCTATTGGCACCGCTTGATCTACAAGTTGGATCCTGCGGAATTTAGGGAAGACACGCGCCGGGCCAAGAGCATCATTGAACAAATCGCGGGCCAGCCCGTAACCGGATATCGCGCGCCAACCTATTCCGTGATTGATCGTTCAGTGTGGGCGCTGGATATCCTCACAGAACTGGGATTCACTTACGATTCCAGTATTTTCCCCATTCACCATGATCGCTACGGAATGCCCGGTGCGCCGCGCGCGCCGTTTCGTTTTCAAACGCCTTCCGGACCCATGACGGAGTTCCCCATCACCACCTTTCGCCTGGCTGGACACAACTTGCCAGTGGGTGGAGGCGGCTATCTTCGGCTGCTGCCGCAGTTATATACGCGAATGGGATTGAAACGCGTGCTGAAAGAGGGGTTGCCTGTGGTGATTTACATCCATCCCTGGGAAGTGGATCCCGAACAGCCGCGCTTGCCGGGGCGCCTGAGTTCCCGTCTCCGGCACTACACCAATCTGTCGAAGACGCTAGAGCGTTTCCGGAACGTTTTGCAAGCAGGAAATTACACAAGTTTCCGCGAAAGCGGACTTACCGCTACGGCAAAGGATTTTGACTTCTATGCCTGGAACCAACGCAAAAATTGATGAAACCGAGCAGATAGCGAAGTATTGGAACGATATCGCCAACGACTTCGATGCCATCTACACGGGCAACAAAAATCCGATTGCCCGCGGTCTCGATCGCTGGCTGCGCCGCGACATCTACCAGCGTTTCGAATGGGTGATGAGCCAGGCGGGCGACGTGCGCGGGATGAAGATATGCGACGTCGGGTGTGGGTCCGGGCGCTTTGTCGCCAGCCTCGCCAAACGCGGCGCACAGGTTACCGGCGTCGATTTCGCACCGGAGATGCTGAAACTGGGCGCACAGCTCGCGGAAAAAGAAGGCGTCGCGGATCGATGCAAATTTGTGCTCAGCGATGTACTGGACTGGAAGACAGACGAGCAGTTTGACCTGGTGATCGCCATCGGATTCTGGGACTATGTTGCCGACCCATTGCCTAGATTGCAGGTCATTCGCGGGCTGACCAAGACAACCTTCCTCTCGGCATGGCCCCGTGCTGCAACTCTGCGGGCTGCAATTCGCAAAGTGCGTCTGAAAGCGGACGGCTGCCCTGTCTATTTCTTCACCCAGGCACAAGTGGAAGATTATTTGCAGCGCGCAGGCTTCCGCTTTGAATCTCACGAGATTCTGGGGCAATTGCACTGCGTCCGGTCTACGGCAATCTAAGGCTATGGCCAAGCTCCTATTCTGGATCTCAGCCGGATTCGCACTCTACGTCTACCTCGGTTACCCCCTCCTGCTGTGGGCGCTGAACACGGCCTCTCGCGCCTCCCCACGCCAGGAACCGATTGAGCCTTCCGTTTCGCTGCTGGTGGCCGCGTACAACGAAGCCGCGGTCATAGCAGACAAAATCCGCAACAGTCTTGAGCTTGATTACCCGGTCGAAAAACTGGAGATCGTGGTCGCTTCGGATGGGTCAAAGGACGCGACTGCTGAGATCGTCGGCTCCTATGAACGCGAAACCGCCGGACGCGTTCGTCTTCTCGACTACAAGGAAAATCGCGGCAAGATGGCGGTTCTGAACGACGCCGTACTGGAATTGCGCGGAGACATCGTGGCCTTTTCCGATGCTTCCAGCATGCTAGCTTCCGATTCGGTCCGCACTCTTGTTCAAAGCTTCAACGATTCTCGTGTCGGAGCCGCCAGCGGAGTTTACCGCCTGTTGAAGAAGGATCAAGCTCGCCTCGGTTCGCAAGAAGATCTCTATTGGAAATACGAAACGTTCCTGAAGGTACAAGAGGCTAAACTCGGCGCCTTTACCGGTGCACATGGATCTCTGTATGCCATCCGCCGCGCGCTGTATCCCTTTCCCTCCGCCGACACCATCAACGACGACTTCACGATCCCCATGCGCATTCTCGAGCGCGGACACCGTGTAGCGTACGAACCTGCAGCCGTGGCTTATGAGGAGGCTCATGAGATGGAGGGATTCTCCCGCCGGGTGCGAATCACCGCCGGAAACGTCGAGCAATTGCGGGAGATCAGGAACCTGATCTGGCCACCTCGGCCGGTTGTCCTTTTCTGCCTGCTCTCGCACAAGACAGGTCGACTGCTGGTGCCGGTGTTTATGCTCCTGGCGCTCGGCGCGAACATTGTCCTGCGCGGGCAATTCCCTTACAACTGGTTGCTTCTCGGGCAACTGCTGTTCTATGGGCTTGCTGTTCTGGGAACCATGGTCAGCCTCAAGCCAAAAGTCCTTCGGCTCCCTTACTACTTCTGCATGATTAACTCGGCATTGTTTGCATGGGTCTACCAGGCCGTGCGCCACGGCCGCGCCATTCCATCTCGCGTAGAGCTTGATCAGCTCGGGAATCGGCCGCCCCTCGGTTAGACACAGCGCCAGGAACCTCTTCGACGTGGGAAACAGGCACAAGTTGGCGGGCACGGTATGCGAAATGAGGTCCGCGGTTGGCCGCGGTTGGCCGCGGACCTCATCATTAGACTCCGACTCAGAGCTTATTCAACGCCCACAAGAGCCGCAGTTAGTCCCACGATGTCGGCCCCGAGATCCTTGCCGTCGCTCCCCGCATTCTTATAGGGACTGCTCGGTTGGAGTTCGTAGTTTCCACCGTTACCGTTATCGTAGGCAACAAAACCGACCTGATTCACACTTGTCCCGAAGAAGTTGCCTTGCGGCCATGTCGATGGTCCGAAGGCGGTGGGCGACGCAATCAGCGCGTTATGGTTGAACGTGTACGAGCCGAAGCAATTGCTCAGGTTCGTGAGGGGGAGGGAGGAGCTCGCGCAAGGGTCATCCCCTCCTTTGTTCCAAACCGGGTACTTTCCCACGGTCACCAGACTGTTGGTAAAGACGAATCCATACATCTCGGGGTTCGTGAGGGCGTTGCCCGTGAACATAAGGCCACCATTGACATCCGGGAACCCGGTGATGTGATTGATCGTGACCGTATTCACTGGATTCGCCGGCCAGCTGTTCGCCACGAAAAACAACCTGCCCTCGCCGACGTAGCTCTGGCTAATGTCATCGAGGACAACGTCGTGGACGCTCCAGCGTTCCCCTGCTTTGGCCGCCCCTCCGCCCGCAGCTAATCCGTGGCCGGAAATGGCGGTTGTCATTGCAATACCCCCTCCGGCATGGAAAATGTGCGTGTATCGGACCGTCACATCGGTGACCTCACAGGTCGGACAGACGTCTATGACGGGTACCGTCTGAGTAGTCTGGTTGCTGGGATTCAGGAGTAGGGCAAAGCCCGTCTGGCTGAAACCTCCCCAGACGTCCTCCATCAGGTTATCTTCCGCCAGCACGCGTACGGCATTCTTGAGTTCGAGGTGGTTCTTGACAATGAACGGGTTGCCAGAAGTTCCGCCCTGGAAAGGCGTGTTCCCCGGCATCCACTGCCAAGGCTTGAAGAAATGATTGAGTTGGATGGTGATGTCGGTCGGGGTCGTGGTCCCCTCGGCGCCGCCAATCAGGATGCCTTCGCCCGCAGACTCCAGGAAGTTGTCTTCGATCTCGTAAACACCATCCTGCGTATTCCCCGTGCCTCCACCGATCGCGTGCGAGTCCGTGCACGCACCTGTGATTGAGGTGCAGTGGAAGTCGCTGAAGTAGGAGTCCACGACGGCTACGTTGTTCGTGCCCGAGAGATCGATACCACCCCGGGTGTCATCCTGAGTCGTCCCATGCAACCAGCTTCGATCCACAACGATGTTAGCGGCCGAGCCACGCTGGTACACGGATATCAAGGTGGGGGACCCCTTGGTCCCGACAGGCCGCGTCAGTTCCAATCCCACGAGCCGGTAGTGATTCGCACCGGTTAGGAAGCTAATCAAAACGTCTTCACTTCCTGAAACCATGAGCTTGGCCAGCACGTTCTGCGGATTGCTGCAGGAGTATTGCGGACGCCCGGGCAGGGAAGCCACCCCCGCGTAGCAAGGGGTGAGACGCTGCCCCTCGGCAGGCAGAGAGCTGTCAGGAGCGCTGGTGCGAACAATGATCCAGTGTCCGTTATCGCAACTCTTGGCCGGGAAATTGAAGACTCCCGTAAAGGTTGCGCCCGCCTGCAAACTGATCGTGTCGCCGCAGCTTGCGCTGTTTAGAGCGGTCTGCAGATTTCCGCCGGCTGGTACCGAAATCGTATTCCCTGGCGCCGGTGTGTCGGCCATCGCGCTGACAGGAGTCGCGATCGGCAGTTGCGCTGGGCCATCGTAACCACCGCTGGCAACTACGCTGACGCTGAAAGCGCCGGTTGTGCTCGTGCCCGCCGCATCAGTGACCTTCACAGTGAAGCTGGAGGCCCCGGCTGCCGTAGGCGTGCCGTAAAGCTCCCCGCTCGTATTCATCGTGATTCCCGCCGGAAGCGTGCCTGTCGAAATGCTCCAACTGTACGGAGCGGTGCCGCCTGTGGCAGCCAAAGGCTCGCTATATATCGCCCCCTGCTCGCCAGGGGTCGGATTTCCGCTTGTGATTTGCAAAGGATGATTCTTCGAAGGAGCAACGGTGAAGCGGACAGTGGCCGACTTCATGGGGTTTGCATTGCTGGTGGCTGTGAGGTAGGCGCTGATTGGCCCCGTTACCGCCGGAGCAGTGTAAACACCGGCGGCGTTAATCGAGCCTGCCGATGTCGACCATGTCACTAGAGTATTCGCTGTTCCGCTGACGGTGGCGGTGAACCGCCACTGCTGGCTCGGGAGCAAAGTTAGGTTGTTTGGAGTCACGCTGATCGTGACATTCTGTGCCTCATTGCCCGGTGCGCCATTGGCCGACAACGCCGTGCCACAAGAAGTGGTCATCAGCGCGGCCACCGGGAAGAGGATAAAAATGCTCAGGTACTTTGCGATCGCCGAAAATCTAGTATGACTTCTTAAGAAATCACCTGCGGATTTAAACGTTACAACTATTTCAGACATTTGTGAGCCTCGACTTAAGTTGGGGGACCCGTCGATCGTCCTCACGCTCAATCTAGCGATAAGGGTCAGAGGTTCACAGATACCGGAGGTCCTAGATTCAAACGCGTTGGTACATGCTCAAGTGGGTGCGGGGAGGGCATGTACAGATTCGCGTGGTCCATGGTCTACCGGTGTTCTTGCAGCGAAATATTTGAGAAGAAGGAAGCTCGCGAAAAGCGGTCTTGCCAGCAGGCTCGAGTCAGACACAAAAGGGAAAAACCGTATGCTACAATTCACTACTTCTCCAACGATATTTCTGGAAATTTAGCTCGCGGTCGTGCCTGTGTCGGACCTGCCAGTTGGAAGAGAACCCATCCCACATTAAATCTATGGCGAACCAGAAGATTGTCATCATCGGAGCGGGGCCGACCGGGCTGGGCGCTGCCTATCGTCTTCACGAACTGGGCTACGAGAACTGGGTGCTTTACGAAAAGTCGCACGAAGTGGGGGGCCATTCTACCTCGCACATCGATCAACACGGATTTGTGTGGGATGAGGGCGGACACGTCATCTTCTCCCACTATCCCTACTTCGACCGGCTGATCGAAAAGATGCTCGGCAAAGAGGTCCACGAGCGCATTCGCGAGAGCTGGATTGTGCAGGGGGACTGCTGGGTTCCCTATCCGTTCCAGAGCAATCTCCGGTACCTGCCGAAAGCGGTTCAAGTCAGTTGTCTGGCCGGCGCGGCCAAAGCTGCCGCCGATGGAGGCCGCGACGCGGCGAACTTTCGCGATTGGATTCTGGGCACGTTTGGCGAGGGCATCGCGGAGGCTTTCATGTTCCCCTACAACTCAAAGGTGTGGACCACTCCGCTAGAGCAGATGTCCAAGGCCTGGATAGCCGACCGGGTGGCAGTTGTGGATTTCAAGCGACTGCTGGAAAACGTGATTTATCAGCGGGACGATGTGGGCTGGGGTCCCAACAGCAAGTTCAAATTTCCTCTGCACGGAGGAACGGGACAGATCTACCGCCGCATGGCCGAACACTTACCGGCGAAGATTCATGCTGGCAAACAACTAGCTGAGGTCGACGTGGCCCGGCGCCAAGTCTCGTTTGCCGATGGCACTGGAGATAGCTACGACGTTCTTATCTCGACTGCGCCGCTTGATCTGCTCGCGCACATGATCCGTCCGGTGGACGCGCGGTTGCGGGAAGCCGCCGCCGGTCTGGAGCACAACAACCTGCTCGTGCTGGGCCTCGGCTTGAGGAAGAAGATCGAGACCGGCAGGTGCTGGATCTACTTCACCGATGCGGATATGCCCTGCTACCGCGCCACCTATTTTTCCCATTACTCGCCGTTCAACGTCCCCAACGGCGACACCGAGCAGTACAGTTCGCTGATGTGTGAAGTCTCGTTCCGGGTGGGAGAAACGCCTGATCCGGAGCGGGTGATGGACCAGGTGATTGCAGGCCTGATCCGGGCCAAAATGCTCGAAGAGTCTGATCGGGAGCGTCTCGTCTCCCGATATCATCGCGTGATCTCGTACTCGTATCCCATCCCGACGCTCGGCCGCGACCGCGCGCTTGGCATTCTGCAACCGGCGTTAATGGAGAAGGGGATCTATTCGCGAGGTCGGTTTGGTGCCTGGCGGTATGAAATCGGAAACATGGACCATTCCGTATTGATGGGCGTGGAGGCGGTCAACAGCATTGTGGCTGGGGAGAAGGAACTCGTTTTCCATAGCTCATGACGCGGCTTCCATGTTTTTCTATTTGACCGCTCGGGCGCATGCCAGCTGATCTGATGCGATCCAGTTCAGAAGAGAGTTACGGGCGAAGCGGTCGCTGGCGCGACAGAACGCTCCTTGGTCAAAGAAGCGCTGGAGACTGTAACAACCCCAGGAATGGCATACCCAGTCCTCCGTCTCCAGTCCCACCGACCGCATCAACTTCACCCACCTGCCGCGAAAGTATTTTCGATGAGTGACGGTAGGCAAGTCCTTTGAAGCGGTCAACGGCTTTCGCACCCGGCGGATCAGTGGTCGAGCCAGAATTCTTGCATGCAGCATAGCGCGATCGAAGTAGTAAAAGGGACAAAGGCCGCTGGGTGTTGTAATCACCGCCACGCCGCCCGGCTTGAGCACGCGCCACATCTCGCGCAAGGCGGGTTCATCCCGAGTGAGATATTCCATCACGCCGAGGCTCATGACTCCGTCGAAAGTATTGTCTGGAAATGGAATTGTTTCGATGTCGCCCACCTGAAAGCGGTCCGCTCCGTAGTGTTCGCGAGCATAGCGCACCATGCCTTCGGAGAAGTCCACTCCGCAGGCCTGGTACCCCCGGTGGATCAGTTCCCCAGCCAGATGACCTGTACCGCAGCCGACATCCAGGATTTTGGATCCGGCGGGAACCCGCGCCTCGATCATCTCCAGAGCAAACCTCCGCCGAGAGACTAGGTTTTGCGAAGTCATGGTGACGGGTTTGGGATCGTCGTAGAATCTCGCCCAATCGTCCACGGTTTTCTCAAACAGCTCATCGACCTGTTCCTTGACCTGTTCATTCGACGTCATTTCTCGGCCCCCGGGTAGTAAAACACCAGTACTCGAACACTAAAGGTTAAACAGCTAAGATGAACACCACGTTACCAAGACCGTCGTTTAGACGCTGGTAAGCGCCCATAACTATACGTTATCATTTGAGTGTAGCAATAGCATGCTGGCCACCGGAAGGTCCAGCGGGGGAGCCGGTTTGCTTCGATCCAGGGCCAAGCTGTGGGTGAAGAGTGCAGCCGTACACGGCAGGGTTCTGAGGGCTGCGGGTCGCTTCGCCAAGCCTCGCTCCGTAGTCCTGGCATACCACTCTGTGGTTGAAAATCCCGTCGACACCGCCAACACCATCCGCATCTCTCACTCGCGGGCTGCTTTCGAATCGCAAATGGGAATCGTGTCGCGGCGGTTCCACCCCGTCACGATTGAGGAGGTTAGGAATTTTGCCGTAGAGGGTCAGCAGCTTCCTCCCTGGTCCGCTGCCGTGACTTTCGATGACGGCTTCGCCGACAATTACGACGTGGTTTTGCCGATTCTCAATCGATATGGGATTCCGGCGACTTTCTACATCATGGTGAACGCGGTTGAGACCGGGACGCCTCCATGGTATGTCCGGCTCAATTTTGCCTTCAACACCACGAACTTGGCGACCTGGATACACCCGGAGAATGGGCGAAGCTTTGAAATCGCCAGTGCCGAGGGCAAGAAGGCCGCGTTGAATGTTGTCTGGGACACGGGTGCCGCGCGTTCGGGCTCTGCACAAGAGCAACTAATTCAAAAGATTGAAGAATCACTCCAGGTTGAGCCTCTCGGCGCGCGCAGTGGATTGATGATGAACTGGGACCAGGTTCGCGCCCTGAAAAAAGCAGGCCACACCATCGGAGGGCACACGCTCTCGCATCCGAATCTTGCCCAGGTTCCCGAGGCCGAGGCACGAGCGGAAATTCGGGGTTGTAAGGAGCGCCTCGAAGAAAGGCTGGGTGAACCCATTCAACATTTTTCTTATCCGCATCCGGCACTCACGCCTCACTGGAGCCCGCAAACACTCCGAATCACGCAGGAAGCCGGTTTCCGGTCCGCCGTGCTGACCACCCCCGGCGCGGTTCTGCCGGGAGACCCGCCCCTCAGCCTTAAGCGCATCGGTCCGGGGAACGATTCGGATCAAATGGTGTGGGAGATGGAGCGTGCCTTCCTAGGGGGAATTAATTGACGAACTAGTGGATGGCTGCCGCCCCGGCGACTGTAATCCGGAGTAACTTGACGAAACAAGTCAGAGCGAGAAACTAGTTATTATGGCGAACTGTGCCCTCCCGAGTAATCTCTGTTAAACACTTGAAATATTGCACGCAACTATGCACGCATCCCAGCCCAATCCCGCGCCGAAAGTCAGCGTGATCATTCCCAGCTACAAGACCGCCCAGCTGATCGCGGCATGTTTGGACTCCGTCTTCGCACAGACGTATTCAGATTTTGAGGCCATCATCGTCAACGACGGTTCCCCCGACACGCCCGAACTGGAGAAGGTGCTACAGCCGTATATGGGCCGGATCGTCTACATCAAGCAGGAAAACATGCGTGCCGCCGGAGCCCGAAACACCGCGATTCGAAACGCCCGGGGCGAGTTCGTTGCTCTCCTGGATAGTGACGACACCTGGCTGCCCGATCACCTTACTTCACAAATGCGATTATTCGCGGAAGATCCCTCGCTGGATCTGGTGTATTGCGACGGTATTCTGATGCTAGAGGGTGGGCAAGAATGCAAATTCATGGATAAGAACCCATCTAACGGAGAGGCGACATTCGCCGCCCTGATTTTGGAACGCTGCCAGATTCCAATTTCCACGGTGGTGGCCCGCAAGCGAACCTTGGTGGACGCGGGATTGTTCGATGAAAGTCTCCTGCGATGCGACGATTACGATATGTGGGTTCGCTCCGCTTTCTGCGGTGCTAAAATTGGATACAACCGGAAGTTAGGGGCCAGGTTTTTTGTCAGCCGGCCCGGAGCCCTCAGCCAGTCGGAAGCTAGAATGATTGAGGCCTACTGGAACATTCTCGAAAAGTTCAAGCGCACTCTGCCCCTCAACGACGCGGATCGTGATGTGGTGGAGAAACGGGCAGCCCAAATCAGAGCCAGTTATCTGCTGGAAGAAGGAAAATGCAAGCTGGAGGAGCGCCAGTTTGACCAGGGGCGGCAGTTGATTTCAGAGGCGAACGACTATTTTCGCAAGCCGTTGTTGAGCATGGCACTACTGGGCTTGAGCATTGCTCCTGGCCCTACCGCAAAAGTTGTGTCTTTCTGGAGAAAGCTGCGGAGCGGAGCCTCGGTTTGAGCAGCGCGCCGCAATCGTATTCTGCACGGTTCGGAAATACGGCTTTTCAGAGTTTGGCACCTGAGGTCTGGCATTCCAATGATTAAGCGTCTGATCGCCGGCGGGAAGCATTTTCTTGGCATGTACCCCCCCGGTCGCCGGATCGAGGTTCTTCCGGACGACATATTTCTGGTTTCCTATCCGAAGTCGGGTAACACGTGGACACGGTTTCTGATTGCCAACCTCGTGTACCCGGAAAAGAATCCTGATTTCTCGAATATCAACGATTTAGTGCCCGACGTGGAAGGAATGTCGAAGCGGGATCTGGCCCGCGCACCCAGGCCGCGAGTTCTCAAGAGCCACCAATACTTCGATCCCCGTTATCCTAAGATCATCTATGTTGTTCGCGATCCGCGCGACGTGGTGCTTTCGGAATATCACTTTGATATCAAGCGCCGGGCCATCGCCGAAGACTTTCCGCTGGCGCAGTTCGTATCGCGTTTTGTGCGTGGCGAACTGAACCATCCCTACGGAACGTGGGGTGAAAACGTGGCAACCTGGCTCTATACTCGCCGCGGTGATCCCCGATTTCTGCTGGTGAAATATGAAGCGCTGCAGTCGCAGACGACGGATGAACTGCGCAGGATTGCAGATTTCATGGGAATTTCGCCGGATCCGGAGCGACTCGCCTTCGCGGCGAGGCAGAGTTCTGCGGATCGGATGCGCGAACTTGAAAAGAAGCAGGGACACTTGTGGTCCTCGACTCGAGAGACTCGACAGGACAAGCCTTTCGTCCGTTCCGCGAAGGCCGGCGGCTGGAAAATGGAATTGCCCGAGGCCAGCGTAGCGGAGATTGAATCGGCATGGGGCGGGCTCATGCGCGAAGCTGGTTACGAAGTGGCTGTGTCCAACATGGTTCCTGCTGGGATGGAAAGAGGATAGGGCGAAACGAGAAATGATCAAGCATTTGATTGCCGGAGTAAAGCGTGGACTCGGACTGCACATGCCCGACCGCAGCTTGCTGATCCTTCCGGACGACATTTTTCTGGTCTCATTTCCGAAATCCGGCAACACCTGGACTCGGTTTCTGCTGGCCAACCTGAGATTCCCCGACCAGCCCGCCACCTGGGCGAACATTGATCGTGCGATTCCCGATCCGACCGGAACCACGAAAAGGGACTTCGATCGGATGCCCAGGCCGCGCATCATCAAGAGCCATGAGTGCTTCGATCCGCGTTATCCCCGCGTTGTCTACATTGTCCGCGACCCGCGGGACGTCGTCGTGTCGCAATACCACTATCACCGCAAGATCAGGAAAATTGCAGATGATTCGCCGATCGAGACCTTCGTCGCGCGCTTCCTGGCTGGCGAGACTTGCCCGCACGGGTCGTGGGGACAAAACATTGCTACCTGGCTGTACACGAGCGAAGGCAATCCCCGCTTCCTCTTGCTGCGCTATGAGGATCTGGTTGCAGACACCGCGCGCGAACTGGCGAAGGTTGTGAGCTTTCTCAATCTCTCTGCGACTCCGGAGCAGATTGCTCAAGCTGTCGAGCGAAGCTCGGCCGATCGCATGCGCCAACTCGAAAAGGCTCAACCCGATAAGAATGGACTGATGAGGGGATCGCGAAAGGATCTTTCGTTTGTTCGCGCTGCCGGTTCCGGTGGATGGCGCTCTGATTTGCCATTCCCCATGGTCGCGAGGATTGAGGCTGCGTGGGGACCGCTGATGCAACATCTGGGGTATGAATTGAGCACGCGATCGCCCTTGGAAGCGCGGGATTCGGACTCTCTGGGTATGCTCAGCAGCACTCCGCGATGAGTTGCGGGAAGACGAGTGCGGCGTCGTAACGGGATTTCGTAGATATCTAAACCATGCTTGCCCATTTCAAATACGCCGTGCAGTACGTCCTGGGGCTCGACAACGCCGGGCGGCATTTTACTGTTTTCCCCGACGATACCTTTCTCGTGTCGTATCCAAAATCGGGCAACACCTGGGTGCGTTTCCTGCTGGCAAACCTGATGTACCCGAACGAAAACGTGGGTTTCGCCAATATCAACCGGCTGCTTCCTGCGCCCGGTGTTTCATCCAAGCGGTTCTTGCGAAAGCTGCCTCGGCCGCGCATGTTGAAGAGCCACGAGCCCTTCGACGTTCGTTTCCGCAAGGTGATTTACCTTGTCCGTGACCCGCGCGACGTTGCGGTTTCCGAGTACTACTTCGATTTGAAGAAACGCTACATCGAGCCCGACGTTACCCTCGAACAATTCGTCAAGCGCTTCGTCGCGGGTGAGACTTGTTCGTACGGTTCCTGGTGGGAACACGCGGCCAGCTGGATTGCTGCCCGCCACACGAATCGTGCATTTCTGCTGGTCCGCTACGAAGATCTGCTCTCGGACCCGACGGGCGAAACCGGCAAAATCGCCGAATTTCTTGGCATTCCGGCCACCCCGGAACGGCTCGAGACGGCCGTTCAACGGAGTTCGGCGGATCGCATGCGCAAGCTCGAACAACAGCAAGCCGACCAGTGGACCGGAACCAGGAAAACTCGCAAAGAGATTCCATTCGTGCGAGCGGCCGCGTCCGGCGGATGGAAGGAATCTCTGCCCCGGCATTCTGTGGAAGAAATCGAAGTCGCCTGGGCTCCTCTCCTAAATTTTCTCCGCTACCCGCTGCACACGCCCGAATTGGACAGCAAAACTATGCCGGCATGGGTGAGGACGGGGGAGTCACTTTAGGTTGCATCGTTGTCGAACCGTCAGGAAGTGTGATCCCTCGCAATGCATAAAATCGACAAACGGCAAATCATCAAGAATGTCGGTACGAGCTGGTTCGCCCTCGGGGTAGAAGTCATCGTCGGCATCTTTCTGTCGCCGTTTATCTTGCACCGGCTTGGCGACACCGCGTTCGGCACCTGGGTTCTGATTTTCTCCATCACCGGCTATTACGGTCTGTTTGATCTCGGAATCCGCTCCTCGGTGGTCCGTTATGTTTCGAAGTTCACAGCTACCGATGACATCCAGGATCTCGCCAAGCTGGTCAATACCAGTCTTTTCAGCTACAGCTGCATCGGCGCTCTCAGCCTGCTGATCACCGTCGTTCTCTCGTTCTACGTGGACACTCTCTTCAAGGTTCCACCCGGACTTCATTCCACAGCTCGCTGGCTGCTCCTGATGGTTGGAACTGCCATAGGGCTGGGCTTTCCGCTAGGCGTGGTGGGCGGGTTTCTGGACGGGCTGCAGAGGTTCTACATTAACAATTGGACCAGCGTGGCCGCCAATCTCGTCCGGGCAGTTCTGATCGTGCTGGCTCTATCCCACGGACGGGGACTGCTCACCGTGGCGTTGATCACCGTGGTTCTTCCTCTCATTACTTCGCTTGTGCGCGGGGCCATTGCATACCGCATCTATCGCGTCCCCTTCGGGCTGAAGTATGTGGACCGCAAGACTTTCCGCATGATGGCGAACTATAGCGGCGTCACGCTGATCATCATGATCGCGACCCAGCTCAAGTTCAAAACGGACACGGTTGTGATTGGCAGCATGCTATCCCTCGCCGCCGTCACCTATTTCACCATCGGCTCGCGAATCGTGAACTACGCGCAACAGATCGTCATGGCGCTGGCGCAAAACTTTCTTCCCATGGCCAGCCAATCCGAGGCAGCGGGAGATATGGACCGCCTGCGGAAGGTCTTGGTTGCCGGGAACCGCGTCTGTGCTTTTACCTGTCTTCCCATCACGGCTACTCTGCTGATCCTGGGCAGGTCGGTCATCGAGGTGTGGATGGGAAAGAAGTACGTCGCCACCAGTTATCCCGTCCTCGTTATCCTGATCATCCCGTCTACTCTCATGTGGGCACAGGCGGCCTCCGGTCGAGTCTTGTTCGGGATCAGCAAGCACAAGACATGGGCATTCGTAACGCTCACGGAGGGTATTTGTAATCTGATCCTTAGCATTTTGCTCGTCCGTCCCTATGGAATCATCGGCGACGCCTATGGCACCGCCATTCCGCTGGCATGCAGCATGATCCTGTTCATGCCGAGCCATTTGTGTAAGCAACTCGGGATTCGTTTGCGAACGTACTTGCGAGAAGCCTATGCTCTGCCGCTGCTGGTAACGGCGCCTTTAGTGCTTGTGCTTTTGTTGATGCAGCGTTGGTTCATCCCACACAATTATCCGCAGCTTGCGGTGCAGGGCCTGATTGGTGGAACCGTGTACGGGCTGGGGATCCTTTGGGTGGTGTTGACGAATCGGGCTCTGCGGGTCGGAAAACTTGCCGCAAAAGAAGTTCCCATTACCACGGAAATTGGCGCGATCGAAACCGTTGTCGAAACCTATCAGGAAGGAGGATAAGAAGCCGGATACGGCCTCGAAACCCCCTTCTTTTCTTGCGTTTACGAACTCCCAAGGCGCGTTCCTGATATCGCCCTGACCGTTGGTTTAGCCTTGACTTTTGTCCCCGGCACGGTATGCTTAGTGGAAGCGTAGTTACCCCCTCCGAGGCTGACGGGTGGACCAGTCAGGCTCTGTGGATCAGAAGCCCCCAAAGCGTATTAGCGAGTTCAAACCGTCTCAGTGCAACAAAGATCAACCTGGATATGAGGGGAAAAATGTGCCTGAAAATCGCCAGAACCGTCGTGGTTGTGTTGCTAGGGACAGCTTCCAGCCTGAGCGCGGCTCTGACCAAGACCACGACTACGATCACGTCTTCGCTAAATCCGTCCGCTTATGGGCAGGCGGTGACCTTCACCGCGACGGTTAGCTCCTCTCTCGGCGCGCCTCCGAATGGAGAAATCGTTACGTTCGAGCAGGGGAACGGAACCGTACTGGGAACGGGGATGCTGACGGCTGGCTCGGCCGCTTTTACGATCTCGACCCTGAAGGCGGGTGTCACCGACGACATCAAGGCCAAATATGCGGGGGACTCGACCTTTGCCGGCAGCACCTCGATCGCCGTGCCCCAAGTGGTAGACCTAGCCGAGACCACGACCACTTTGGTTTCCTCCCAAAATCCGTCAAGTGAGGGGCAGTCTGTGACCTTTACGGCGAGCGTGGCGGCGGAGTCCGGCGGAACGGTCACCGGCAATGTTGCATTTAACAGTGGGAGCACAAAGATAGGGCAAGTAGCGCTTTCCGGTGGTGTAGCCAGCTACACAACAACGACGCTCGCCATTGGTTCCGATTCGATTACGGCGGCCTACAAAGGCAGCACCTCATTCGCGACCAGCACGTCAGGCGCACTGAGCCAGGTGGTGGGCGGGCCAGCCGCGACGACGACCAGTCTGTCTTCCTCGGAGAATCCGGCAAATGTTGAGCAGCCTGTAACCTTTACGGCAAACGTGACAACCGAATCCGGCACCACGGTCACCGGAACGGTGGGGTTTTACAACGGGACCGCGATGCTTGGAAAGGAAACGCTTTCTGGCGGTGTGGCCACCTTCACGACCACAAAGCAAGTCGCCGCCACCGAACCGATTACAGCGGTCTATAACGGAAGCAGTTCATTTGCCACCAGCACCTCAGGCGAAGTGAGCCAAACATGGGGTGTCGGAACCTTCGTTGATTCCACGATGACTTGGAATGGCGTTACGCGTTATTACGAAGTTTTTCTACCGACGGCTCTACCGGCCAGTCCGGCCATGGTCCTGATGCTCCACGGAACCAGGTATACGGCCAGCGCTGCAGATTATGAAGACGTGATTTCCTTGAATTGGGGGTGGAATACTGTTGCGGACCAGTACGGTTTTATCCTGGTTAAACCCGCTTCCACCTATGATCCGGCAACGACTCAATGGAACTGGAACGCGTATTGCATGGACGGAACGGTGTTGTGCGATCCGGACGGATCGAACGGAGGAGCGTTTCCGTATGCGGAGGGCTGTGGCTCAAAAGATGGGGAATGCCCCGACGATATCGGCTTCCTGGGAGCGCTGATTCAAGATCTTACGACTCAGTACAAAGTGAATCCGAATCAGGTTTACGTTACCGGTTTCTCGTCGGGGGCGCAGATGACGGAGCGTGTCGGCTTGGAACTCCCTAACCTGGTGGCGGCGATTGCTCCGGTTGCGGGTCCCATCTACAACGCCCAGGGGACTGTTCCTCCACCCTTGCCGCTTCCTCCCGTCCCTTCTTCGTTCGAACCGATTTCCGTTCAGTTGTGGGAAGGCACCGAGGATCAGAACCTTTGGCCCTGCGGCTACGGCCAGACCAGCTACTCTAGCGCTACCTTTACCGTTGATTCAGCGGACGACACTATCAACTTCTGGACGGGACCGCAGACCAATGCCTGCACTACGTTTCAGACCACCGCGACGTTGTGTGCCGGTGGTGTCCCTAACAACGCGAACGATGCGCCCACGCCGGGTATATCTGGCGATACGGGCAACATTGCCACAGGCTGCTCCCAGAGCAACATTGAAGTACAATTTATTTGGGAACCGGGGGTTGCGCACAACTCGCAGCCCGCGACTAACGTCAATCGCTGGCTCTTCTTCGCGGCTCATCCCAAGCAGCCAGCGAACTAGCGGTCGAGATAGGCCGAACTGAAATTTCTAAAGCTGTAAGAGTGAACGACGACCGAGCCGACATCAAACTGAACCCGGGGAAATCAATCGTGGGAGTTGAGCAGGTAAGCAGCAGCAGCGAAATGATGAAGGAATTGACCGGCTACATCGCCGAAAAGGTCATCAAGGGCAAGAGTGAGATCAATGAAGACACGCCACTGGTCTCTTCCGGGCTGATCGATTCTTTCGCGCTGATCGAGATTTTTTTGGAACTTCAGAGGATCGCCGGCCGCAAGGTTCCCGCCAGCAAGGTGCAAACCAAAGACATGGATACAGTCCGCCTCATGTTTGCCACCGCAGAGAAGTTTGGCAGGCCAGTCAAGAACTGAAGTTTCTTGACGTCAGTCGAGAAAGATTGTGCGTGGCATCGCCATCAATGCAACCTCAGCCCTCATTATTTCCAATTGGCCAGCATATTCGTAATTTCTCCACGATCAATCTTGCCATTCACGTTCAACGGAATCTGCGGGAAGTGGTAAATACGGTTCGGCACCATGTAGCGGGGCAGCCTGGCTTCGCAAGCGGCGATGATTTGCTCGTCCCGCGCTGGATCGGATCCCGACAGTACCCCCACAATTCCGGATGCTGAACCACCCGAGAGCGGCCACGGGATTGCAACCGCCAATTCCGTGCGCGCGGCCTCTCGCAACACCAGGTCGATCTCCTGCAACTCCACGCGATAACCGTTTACCTTGACCTGAAAATCGCGGCGGCCGAGGTAGAAAAGGCATCCCCGTTCATCTTGTTTCACCAAGTCGCCCGTGCGGTACCATACTTGATCTCCGGTGTGCTTCAGGCGAATGAAACTTGCCGCTGTCTTTTCCGGATCGTTCCAATACCCGCGTGTCACCTGCGATCCGCCCAGGCACAGCTCGCCGCTTTCGCCGGGTGGTACGGGCGCGAGGTCCTCACATATGGCGCACACTTGCTGCCCGTCAAACGGCCAGCCGATCGGCACCAGTCCGCGCACGCACTCAGCTGGTGATGTTGCGGAATCCCAGCGGTAATAAGTGATGGCGATCGTTGCCTCGGTCGGCCCGTACAGGTTCTCGAGGATGGAATTGTTCGCCGCCTGCTGCCATTCCGCTGCCAGGCTCGAAGAAAGCGCTTCTCCACAAAACAGACTCCAGCGCAAAGTAGGAAATGCTCCCGGCTCTAGCAGGCCCACCTTCGATGCGAACATCGCCACCGATGGCACCGAGAACCAGACGGTCAGTTCCTTTTCTTCCACCAGAGTCGCCGGAGTGAGTGTCTGCTCGGCAGAAGTGCACAGCGTTGCTCCCGCATCCCAGGAGGTAAAAAGATCATGCACGCTGAGATCGAACGTCAGATCGAAGTTCTGCGAGCAGCGGTCCCCGGGGTGAATGCCAAAGCGCTTAGCGGCATACTCCATGTACGCTACGGCGTTGGATTGGCTGACGGCCACTCCTTTGGGCTTGCCCGTGCTGCCGGAAGTAAACAGCAGATAGGCCGTATCGCTTCCATCGACCCTCGGGTCGCTGGGATCCGCGATCTTTGATAACTGTGGCGCTGTTATGGCCCGATGGGATGATGGAGACTTAAGACCGAGGAGTGTCTGCTCCCAGCCGGCGTCAGGGAAGATCATGGTTAGCGGTTCGTGGAGACGCGGAAGCAACGCTGCAAGCGCATCTGCGCACTCCCGTCCCACCACCATCGTCTTGCATCCGGACGCTTTCAGCATGGAGAGCGTCCTCTCGATGGGGAATTTCGGATTCAGCGGAACATAGCCCCGTCCGCTCCCCAGGATCCCCAGAATTCCGCCATACGCGCCCACACTGCGATTTGCCAGTACGGCAACTACTTTCTCGGAAGGATCCAGAGTGCCCTGAAGGCAAGCAGAGATGCGGCCGGCATAGTTCCAGAGTTCCTCGTAACTCAGCGATTGTTCCCCGACCTCAAGCGCCCGGCTGCCGGGATGGGCACGCAGGGAGCGGAAAAAACCGCTGATCAAGCTTCTCGGTTGTTGCGGCGGAGCCATCCGTCACCCAGGGTTACTTGAATCGAAGTTTTGTTTGAATGATGCTCGTTTTGCATCGAGCAGCTATTTGCCACGAATGCTCGAGATTGTAGCGGGAGCGCCTGTCGGAATCCCACCCTTGTGTTCCAGAATATCAAAGAGGCGGTCGGCGACAATCCGGTTGCCCTCAGGCTTCAGGTGCGAGATGCCCACATAGAGCGAACTCTTCTGGTCATCCAGAAGATCGCCGAGATAATGAAAATCCGGGCTGGTTACGGCGCGACCTCTTTTGTAAACGGCCTCATACATCGAACCCAGGTCCGGAAACTTCTGATATTCCATGCTCAAAACCTGTTGTTCGTAGGGCGTCAGTTCCTTGTGCCCCACCGCCAGGTTAGGATACCACGCGAAAATTGCGCGGAAGCCATACTGCTTGGCCAGCGCGTTCACGATGTCCATGTTCTGCACGTAATTCTCGACTACCGCGGCAGAAAGCACGTCTGTGTCCCTCGCTATTGCGGGCGTGGCGTCTTTCTTATTGTGGAATGGAGCTCTGGCCGAGATCCTCTTGAGCAAACGATAAGTGTTGGTCTGCTCGAAGTAGGAAAATCCTGCTTTCTGCGAAGCGCCCCAATTATCCAGAAAATTCTTGAATGAATTGTAGTTGCTGTGTACATCCGCGTGGCCGCTTTGATAAGCGGCAAATGCCTCGGTGCCCCCGTCGTAGAAAAGTACGATGTCCGGCTTGCGGGTGGCGTGTTTGAGTTGCTCAATCAGCCCGACCATTTCCTGCGTGTTAGCCCAACCCTTTTCTGCATAGTTCACAATGCAAACCGGCTTGCCCGCCTTTTCGTAATCGAGCGCGATGAATGATGGGATGGTCTCTTCGTCCGGCGCACCGGCGCCCCACATCACCGAATCGCCAAACATCCATATCGTGAAAGTCTTGTCATCGCACTGCGTGTGCAAGGTTCGGCGGACGCCTTCCTCATTGATAGAAATTACATCGCCCTGATAAGGAGCCCGGCGCCAGAGCACGTACTGGTGGTAAGTCACTTTGTTAGCTTGCTCGAATTCTTTCCAGTATTCGCGCTCGGCTGCGCTTCCGCCCTCGGCCAAATCCAGCTTAACGGCCGGTTCCATCACGTCGCGCGCAGCGGGAAGGTAACGCCGGTATGCGTAGAATTCGACGGCGGCCAGCAGGATCACGCCGAGGGTTACGGCGACACAAAAGCGGACGGCAAAATATTTGAGCAAGGATTTGTATTGCGTCGTAAGAGTCTGGCGACTCTCCACGGTTCGATCATTTTCTGTTAATGGCACGGATGCTGATCCTCATTTGTCCGCTCCAAACCTGACTGAAATGCTAGCATAACGTTTTCCTTCCCCAGCCTTGTTACCTTTGCATTAAAACAAAGCGTACATCACGGGTCCGGTCTCAGCCTGTCCCGGATGGAAAATCACGCTCATATACAGCACCAGGACAATCACCACCGGCGCGATCCATACCCAGCGTTCGCGCGCCAGAGTTCCGGGCAGACTTCGCAGGACAGTGCCGAGTGTGGTTCGCGCGCCGGCGGGCCCAGTTTCACTCGGGCCGGTTTTACCCAGACGATTGAGTAGTTCACCCGCGCCGATGACCGCGAAGTACCCGGCCGCCGCAACTAACGTCATCACGTAAAAGCTGTGGTCCAGCGTCAGGTGCCGGTAAGTGCGGAGCGAAGCCATGGCCTTCAGCATGGCGAAGGCCTGCCGGAAGTTCTCCGCGCGAAAGAAAATGTAGCCCACGCACACCGCGGAAAATGTCAAACACCATGAGATTCCTACCGCCAGGGCCCCTGACCATTCGAATCCCATCCGCTTGCGAAATTCCTGCCATTGCCGGTGGAGCACCAGCAAAATCCCATGATAGGTGCCCCAGATCATGAAGAGGAAGCTCCCCTTATGCCACACTCCGAAAACAAACATCGCGATCACCAGCGACAGATTGCGCCACCACACTTCGCGCCGCATAGTCGCCAGGGGCAGAAAAAGAAAGTCGCGAATCCAGAATGACAGCGACATATGCCACCGCGTCCAGAAGACGGAGACCGTAGTCGAGAGATACGGTCGACTAAAGTTCTCGTGCAACTGGATGCCGAACAGGCGAGCGGCCCCAATCACGATGTGACAGTATCCGCAGAAGCTGAAGTAGATCTGGAAGGCGTAGGCGATGATCAGGCACCAGACATCGATTCCGCTCAATCGTGCAGCAGTCTGGTCGAAAACTGCGTCGATGCCCATTCCCGCGTACAGCCCGCCGCCCATGACTCCGGCGACAACCACCATGAAGATGCCGATCGACACCCGGCGCACGCCAGTCTTCAGATCGTCAGGGGTTGCCGACCAATCCTGGCGGAATTGAGGCAGCATGCTCGACATGCGGCAGATCGGGCCTTGCAGGACGGTCGGCCAGAACGCCATGTACAGGCAGAACTCCAGCAGGGTCGGATTCAGCTCTTCTTCACGATAGAGCTCCAACAGGTAACTCAGCGCCTGGAATGTCCAGAAGGAAATTCCCAGGGGGAAGATGATTCGTTTGAGCAGCAAAAGCGGGGAGCCTGGTGGAGCGACGTTGCCGAGCAGGGGTAGGTATTTGAAAATACTGAGCAGAGCGAGATTGAGAATGATTCCAGTCCACAGACGCTCGGCGGTGATCCGCTTTTTCAGCCACTCGCCTAATGCATAGTTCATCAGCGAACTGAACAGCAGGACGACGATCAACCACGATCCCCAGCTGAAGTAGAAGAGCCAGCTGGCAACAAGGTAGAGCCATTGCCGGGCGGTAACGGAGCGAAGCCGCATCGCCACCAACCACACCACGACTACACCGATCGAATATTCCAGAAGTGTTGTCGTCATCGCATGCTCGCCTGGCGGCTGACTGCCTCGCGTTTGTCTGCCCGCGGCCCCGCGACCACCCTATGCAGCACTTCGGCAAACTGTGCGGAGACCACAGACCAATCAAACCGCGCGGCCAGTTGCACGGCCGCTTGCTCGAACTTCCTTCGCGCATGTGCATCGCGAACCAGAAGAAGAATGGCATCCGCGAACGAAGAGGCATTGTCAGCGAGCAGGATATCCTGGCCGTTCTGGAAGCTGAGTCCCTCGGCTCCGATGGAGGTCGAGACCAGAGCTTTGCCCATCGCCATCGCCTCATAGATCTTGAGCCGCGTTCCGCCGCCAATACGCAATGGCACGACCACCACGGTGGCATCCCGCAGATAATCCGTAACCGACGGCACGGTTCCCGTTACCACTACAGACTCGGAAGCAAGGCGCTGCACTCTCGCGAAGGGAGTCCGGCCTACAATCTGGAAAATTGCATCTGGGAACTCCGCCAGAACACGGGGCCAGATCTGCCCGCAGAAATATTCCACCGCATCGATGTTCGGTTCCCAATCCATCGAACCGGTGAACACGATCCGTGGAGGCGTAGCCGATGACGGGGGCGCAACCTGAAACTGTTGTGTATCCACGCCGGTCGGGACCACGGTGATCTTACACGCCGGATCCATCTCCAACATACGTTGGCGATCGTTTTCCGAAACCGCGATGATGTGATGAAACCGCGCCAGCGTTCGCCGTTCGTAGCGCGACATTCGCGCAGATTCGAGGGTGTAGGAAAGTTTCCTGAGCGGATGCGATTCGGTGGTGGCCATACGCTGCCACAATGAACTTTCCACATTGTGTTGAAAAAGCACGCAGGGCATCGGCAACTTCTCCGGAAAGTTCAAAGAGGGCGCTAAGAAATCGCAGATGGCTACGTCGAACTGCCCGCTCGAGAGCTGCCTCGCAACCAGTTTGCGAACCGCCGCATGCGTGAACTTGGAGACGGAATAGGGCGCGAGCCGCGGCAACTGGTAAAGGTAGTCCAGTATGCCTCGAAATCCGTCGGAATCGGCAGCGGCCGTGTAGATGATCTGCGAGTCGGGAAATTGTTTGGGCAGAGCCGCTTCATAGTCGGGATCGCGCCGCCCGCCGTAGTAAGAAACCAGCTTGAGATCATGGTCTTTCGAGAGCCGCCGCAGGATGTTGAAGGAGCGAATCTTGCCGCCAGTATCCACCGGTAAAAGTTTTCCCGCCTTGACCCAGAGGATCTTCATCGGGCTACCAGCAGATTCCTTCGTAACCTTCGTGGGTTGCAGTGCGGCGGGCTTTTTCCAGATTCACCAAATCAATCACGATGTGTTCCGGCCGCAAATGCTTCTGCAATTCCTCCTTCTTAAGGCCACGCGTACCAATAACCACAACCTCGGCATCTGCTATGACCTGGCCTAAATCATTGCTGAGCAAAGACCCGATGTGGGGAATGGCGCTCTCAATGTATTCGCGATTCGACCCAACCAGGCGGCCCAGAGAGACGTTGTCATCCCAAATCTGTACCTGGCAGCCCTCGCCCAGCAGATGCTTCACCATCTGAACCTGAGGGCTCTCCCGCAGATCGTCGGTAGCCGCTTTAAAACTCAACCCCAGGATGGCAATTTTCTTTCGCTTGGCCTGCAAAACCAGGTCAATCGAACGGTTCAGATGCTCGTCGTTGCTGGGCAAGATGGAGGCAAAAAGCGGCAGCGTGAGATCCAGCTCCTTGGCACGGTAGTTCAGTGCACGGACATCCTTGGGCAGACACGAGCCGCCAAAAGCAAAGCCAGGCTTGAGATAACTGGCGGAAATATTCAACTTGCCATCCGCGGAAAAAATTTCCATCACCGCTTCCGCGTCCACGTGCATTTCTTTCGCCAAAGTGCCGACCTCGTTGGCGAAGGCTACTTTCAGCGCATGCCACGCGTTGCAGACGTACTTAACCATTTCGGCAGAACGAAAGGAGGTTTCAAAAATACGGCCGGGAGCCCAGGCATAAAGCTGTCGGAGAAACGCGGCGTGCTCGTGATCGGCAGCGCCGACAATGGTGATCGAGGGCTCGAGAAAGTCAGATATCGCCGTTCCCTCGCGCATGAACTCAGGATTCACGCAGACTCCGAAGTCTTTTCCCATGCGCTTGCCGCTGGCTTTCTCGAGCGCGGGAATGACGATGGACTCTGCAGTTCCGGGCAGCGTGGTGCTGCGCACCACGACCAGATGAAAGGCGTCCTTTGTTCTCAGAGTCTCGCCGATGTCGCGACATACGGGCTCGACATGCCCGAGATCAAGTTTGCCGCTTCGCAAGCTGGGCGTGCCGACACACAGGAATGAAATCTCGGTATTCAATACGGCGTGAGCGGAATCAACTGTCGCGTGCAGACAGCCTGACGCGTGGCCGTCAGCGACCAGTTTCTCCATGCCGGGCTCGATGATCGGGGTTCGCCCGGATTCCAGCATGTTAACCTTAGATTGGCTGAGATCCACTCCTACTACGGCATGTCCCAGTGAAGCCAAGCATGCTCCGGTGACGGATCCCACGTAGCCCAGGCCAAACACGCTGACTTTCATCGATCAATTATGCCAGATGAGTGGTGAATGAACGATTCCAGGGTGCAATCAAAGGATACCGTGCCGAATCGGAGGTGGCGGAAAGTCGCGGCGCGGCTGGTCGAGATGGATCGGCGCGAGATGCTGGAGCGGGGCCGCCATGAACTGTCCAAGCGTACAGACGCGTTTTTATCCGGTTTCGGATTCGATTTTGCGCGGGGTGCGGTCTCCGCGGACGCCGCAAAGCAAGGCCGGTTTTTTTTCAGCGCGGAGTCCGTTGCATCAATTCTTAGCGTGTTGCGAAAGAGACTTCCTCAGCAGGTCGAACAAATTCAAAAGCAGGCGGAGAAGATCTGCAACCATCGGTTTGACCTTCTAGGTTTTGAAAACCTCGACTATGGCGATCCGATCGATTGGCACCTCGACGCGGTGCACGGCAAGCGGGCTCCGAGAAAACCATTTCACAAGATCCGCTTTCTCGATTTTCAGGAAGCGGGTGATTCCAAAATCACGTGGGAATTGAGTCGGCACCACCACCTCGTGACTCTGGCCAAAGCCTATCGGCTCACTGGAGACTCGCAGTACGTGGAGGAACTCGGGAAGCAATGGAGCCAATGGCACGAACAAAACCCGTATCCAATCGGTATCAACTGGGCTAGCAGCCTGGAAGTGGCCTTTCGGAGTCTTTGCTGGATGTGGGTGTTCCACCTTCTCGAAGGCTCTCCAGCACTATCGCCTGACTTCCGAGGAGAGTGGTTAAGGGCGCAGGCACTCAGCGGTCGCCACATTGAACGCTACCTTTCGACCTATTTTTCGCCCAACACACATCTGCTCGGCGAAGGGGTAGCGCTCTTCTTTATAGGGACGCTTTGCCCGGAACTGAAATCGGCGGCAGCGTGGAAACAACAGGGCTGGCGGATCGTGCTGGAGGAATCAGAGCGGCAGGTCGAGAGTGACGGCCTGCATTTCGAACAATCCATTTATTACCACGTTTATGCACTCGACTTTTTCCTGCACGCGAGAATTCTGGCTGCACGCAACGGCATGGCAATTCCGGAGCAGTTCGATCGAACTCTGACCAGAATGCTAGAGGCTCTCTGTTGGCTGGGACGCGCAGGCGTACCGCCCAGGTTTGGCGACGACGACGGAGGACGCGTGTTCGATCCGTTGCGCAATCGCGGCGAACACCTGCCGGATCCGCTGGCAACGGGAGCTGTTCTGTTCCAGCGTGGGGATTTCAAATTCGTGGCAGGTGACCTTCGGGAAGAGACGATATGGCTGTTGGGTTCTGATGAGGCAGTTCGCTTCGATGAGCTGCCGGCGGTTGAGCCGTCCTGGGAGTCGGTCGCGCTTGCGAGTTCCGGGCTGTACCTGCTGGCGGATTCGAAGACACGTCAGCAAGTGGTAATTGATGCTGGCCGCCAGGGAAGAGCCACCGCTGGTCACGGCCATGCTGATGCTTTGAGTCTGTGCCTCAATCGGGAAGGGCAGAATCTGATCATCGATCCGGGAACCTTTGAGTATGTTGGCGACGGGCCGGATCGTACCCATTTTCGCGGGACCTCGGCTCACAACACGATGCGGGTGGACGGGTTGGACCAGGCCAACCCCCAAAACCCATTTGCCTGGACGAACCTGACTGAGACCAGGGCGGAGCGGTGGATCAAGGGCGAAACGTTCGACTATTTTGTGGGCAGTCACAACGGCTACCGCCGCCTGAGCTCGCCGGTAGTTCATCGACGCTTCGTTTTTTCACTAAAGTCCAGATTGCTGCTGGTTAGGGATGTTGCGGAAGGTGGCGGCGAGCATCGTTTGGAAATTTTCTGGCACCTTGCGCCCGAACTGCAGCACAAAATGCAGCGCAAGAGCCACTCGTTTGTCTCGGCTAACAGCGGCATAACATTACTTACAGCGGAAGGGCACGGTTGGACTGAGGAAGTAGTTCAGCAATTCTGGTCTCCAGCTTATGGCTGCAAAGAACGCGCGCCAGTCGCACGCTTTAGTACTAAGGCAAAGTTGCCTGCCGAATTTGTAACATTGTTGTTCGCCCACGGAGGATCTGCTGCCGATCCCGGTGAACTGACCCAAATAGAAGAAAATACGGCCGCGGTGCATGGGTACCGACAGCGGGGTGGGGATGGAGAGCATTATTTTCTTTTCGGCCCCGGGGAGCAGCGGTGGTCGCTGGGCCCCTGGACCAGCGATGCGGAGTTTGTGTACTTCGGCGCGAATCCCGATGGCCGGCGCGAGCTGATTTTCTGCGGTGGCAGTTACGTCGAAATCGGTGGACGGCCGACTGTGTCGTGCGAGGAGGTCGCCAGCCGCTGCGAAATTGTGGAGAGCAACGGAGGGGCCGCGATTTTCGCCGACATTAAGCCGGTGAGTCAGCATCTTCGTCTGGAAGACATAAGCTTGGAATCTGATCCAGTGTTATGGGCGAACGACCTGCATGGTCCCAAGGGGTCAGCCGAGTAAGAAGTCGGTCGAGTAATCAAATCATGTGCGGAATCTGCGGCATTCTCTATCTCGATCCTCACCGCCAGGTGGAGCGCGACACGCTAGCGGTCATGAATGCCCAGATCGTGCATCGCGGGCCCGACGACGACGGCTTTTTCGTCGAGGGCAATGTCGGCCTGGCCATGCGCCGGCTGAGCATTATTGATCTTAAGACGGGCCATCAGCCCATCAGCAACGAAGACGACCGTCTCTGGATTGTTTACAACGGGGAGATTTACAACCATCAGCAGCTGCGCTCTGACTTGCAGGCGCGTGGCCATCAGTACCGCACCAACAGCGACACGGAAACCATCCTTCACCTCTATGAGGAGTACGGTGCCGATTGTGTCAAGCATCTGCGCGGAATGTTTGCCTTTGCCATCTGGGACCGCAGCGAGCGAAAGCTATTCATCGCTCGGGACCGGCTGGGCATCAAGCCCCTCTACTATCGTTACGAGGCCGGCACGTTGCTGTTTGGATCCGAGATCAAGACGATCCTGGCCTATCCCGGGGTGAAGGCGGTATTCAATCAGGGAACGTTGGCGGAATACCTTGCTTTCGGCTACCTCGGTGGAAGCGAGACGATGTATGCCGGAATCCAGAAACTGCCTCCGGGCCACACGCTGGAAGTTGGCGGGGACGGACGGCTGACCGTTAACGCCTATTGGGATCTGTCGGTGGCGCCGGATCCCGCTGACAAGGGACGTAACTATTACGTCAAAACATATCGCGAACTGCTGGAAGCGTGCGTCTCCAGTCATTTGATGAGCGATGTCCCGCTCGGAGTATTCCTCAGCGGTGGGCTTGATTCCAGCGCCGTGGCCGCGCTCGCGACGAAGATTCGGCGCGAACCCATCGAGACTTTTGCCGTTGGCTACGGAGAAGAGGCTTTCAGCGAATTGCCGTTTGCCAGACAGGTTTCGAAGCACATCGGGTCCCGGCACCACGAAGTGCGTCTCAGCCGCGAGGAGTTCTTCGCAACCCTGCCCAAGCTCATCTGGCACGAGGATGAGCCGATTGTATGGCCCTCCAGTGTTTCTCTTTATTTTGTCGCGCGACTGGCACGCGAGCGAGTGAAAGTAGTGCTGACCGGCGAAGGCAGTGACGAAACGTTGGCGGGGTACGCCCGTTACGCGTGGACGCTAGTAAACGCCCGGATGGATAACCTGTACCGGCGGCTCACGCCCTCCTTATTAAGGCAATGGGTGCGCGGCGGCATCAATGCCAGCCCTATGAGTGCCGCGCTTCATCGTAAGCTGGAACACACTTTTGTTATGCGCGATGGCCGGTCCTGGGATTCGTTTTACTTCGACAATTTCTACTCCGCCTTCACGGTGGCTGAGCAAGCCGACCTTCTTTCGAACGAGATGCGAACATTGGCAGGAGATGCCTATGCCGGATCGATGAAGTTCTGGCAGGCCTCCTCGGGCGATTTGCTTCATCGACTGCTTTACACCGACATCAAGACCTACCTGGTTGAACTGTTGATGAAGCAGGACCAGATGAGCATGGCGGCGTCGATCGAGAGCCGCGTTCCATTCCTCGATCACGAGCTGGTGGAATTTACGGCTAGCATCCCGGCCAAGCATTCCGTACGTGGATTAGCGGGCAAGTTCATCCTGAAGTCTGCGGTCGAAGACCTGCTGCCCCACGACATTGTGTACCGTCAGAAAATGGGCTTCCCCACGCCTTGGGCTTACTGGCTTGCGGGTCCGCAACTGGATGGCCTGGAACGCATGCTTTTGGAGCCTCGAGCGCTGGCACGGGGCTTCTTCAATCCCGATGCGCTGAAACGGCTGTTTGCCGAACACCGCCGTGGATACCGGGATCACGGCAGTCAGATCTGGCGCTTGCTCAACTTGGAAACCTGGCTCCGCGTATGCATTGACGGCGACTCGCCGGAAAACTTGTCGTGAATGCTGGATCACAGCGGAGCGAGAAAGATCGACGTACGACGCCTCTGCCCGAGTACTTCACCGCTTTCGATGCTCCGACCTTATGAAGCGCTCCGAGCTTGTTGGCCATTCAACCTTCGGCAATTGGCGCACCCGCACAGGGGGGCCGGGTCAGAAGAACGGTGAAGATGGTGACACTTGCTGCAGAAAAACATCCCGTCCGCACTGCCGCTTAGTTCGAGCATAGGCCGGAAGTCGTTACCCTCGAGGCAATAGGGGCAACGCAGGGTTACAACGATCTGCTTCCATGTCCCGGGGACCCTTGAATCATCCACGACCGTCAATCCCAGAAAAGGTTCGGAGACGGCACAATAGCAATCCGCTGTTAAGCAGAGATGAAATAAAGATGAAGCCAGGATGAAAGATTGCTCCCGCGCATTTCGGGCGCCTTGTAGCGTGGGCGTGCCGAGCTGAAGTCCCACCCGGCCGAGTGATGAAAAACTGACGCGTCATTGCTGCGGAATTCCAAGCCGACTCTCGCCCAGGCGCAAGAAGGCAGATATGAGCGCTCCCTCGGAAACGATCAAATGGCAAGGTGGAGGGGCCCTTTCGGCTCCTAGATCGATTTCCACAGGGGCAGCTCCGGCGGGGCGAGAAATTAATATTTGCTTAACCTCTCCGTCATTCTGCCGAAACAAGTTTGGAAGAGACTGTCTCCGCTGAATATTCGAGAGCGAACATAGGAGTTTCCGGACAACGAGATGGCGAGGCTCCCCCGATCCTCGGCAACAGGTGGAGGTGAGGAACCCCCAGTTCCCCACAGTCTGAGCGCGGACAATCCATTTCCGATTGCGATTCCACATCCCGTGCAGCCGGAATTTGCCAAACCGCCCGTCCGGGGCCAGTCGTCAGCGAGCGCGCCGTTTGATGTATTCGAGTACGAGACCAGCCTGCGCGGAGATGGAGCCTCAACTCCGCACGATGTCTTGGTTGCCCTCACCTACGGATTGGACCTTTTGCAGCAGGGAGCGATCCTGGTGTCTTCCGAAGGTCGTGCTCGGCTCGCAAATCGCGCAGCTCAGACAATTTTGCAGAAGAAGGATGGCCTCTTGCTGGCCAGAACCGGAATAGTCGCTGAGCGGGCCTCTGACACGCGTTTGCTGCAGCAGTTGTTGCAGGATGCGATTAAAGCTCCGGAATTGGGCGAGCCGAAAGAATCTCCCATCACGTTGCAGCGCAGAACGGCGCACAATGCGCTCATCGTTCGAGTAGTTCCCGGACCTGGGTTGGACTGCTGGCCGGGCACGGAGAATCGTACCGCGCTTCTGAAGCTTTATGACCAGGACTTGGGTGTCGAAGTAGATCCCGGGGACCTTTGCCGGTTGTATGGTTTGACGCGTGGAGAGGCAGTGTTAGCCGTGCATCTGGTGCGGGGAAAGTCAATCGAAGAAGCGGCGGAAGAACTCTTCATCAGCCCTCATACTGCCAGAACTCACCTCAAACGCATATTCATGAAGACCGATACTCACCGGCAGACCGAGCTAGTGGTGAGAATACTCACGGTTATCCTGTAAAAAGCTTGGGCCGCAGGTCCGGCGACCGATCCCTTCGCGAAGTTTCCTGATGTCGCAAGAACGGGGCTGACTCGGTCGGCCGGTAGTCCCTTCAGTCACAGTTCCCCATTGAGAATGAGATCGCTTCTGGCGGGCCTTCTTGCCCCCAAAAACAGGGCTGCCTAGAAATACCTCATTTGGGGGATTACACGTTCTACCCCAGCGAGGATGATGACAGAGGATTGGGGGGCATTATGCAGACATGGGTTCTTCAGGAAGACGGCTTTAACGGGAATGTCAAATTGAGTTCGCAACCGTGCCACAGCTTTTATCGCTACTCCCTCTGGCGCGCAGGGACGGGCGAACATCTGTTTGACGGTGCCGCTGGCGACCTCGACGAAGCCTTAGACACGATGCACGCCCATGTCCGGTACTTATCTGCGGAGAATGACTTGTTGCAGGGAGTAGTCACATCCTATGAAACCAATTCAAGAAGCGGTTCCCGACCGTAAGGGGGCCGGCAGTCCTGAAAGGTTCGAGATTGTCGATCTCGGTCCTTTTGACAACAACCGGAACGACGTCCTTGCGGTCAATGACTCCGCGCAATGCGCCGGAGTGTCTGTCAACGCGGAAAATGGCCGGATCGAAGCCTTCCGTCAGGAAAATGGCACGCGCTGCATGTTGGGAACGCTGGGCGGTTCTTTCAGCATTGCTCGCGGCCTTAACAACCACGGCGAAGTTGTCGGAGGGTCCTTGACCGAGGGTGACGAGAGCTTTCACGGTTTTCTTTACCGCGACGATCAGCTTTATGACTTGAATGAGCTTCTGGAGCCCGGGACTGGATGGGAGGTCATCCAAGCGCTGGGCATTAACAATCACGGGGAGATCATCGGGATCGGCTCCAATACCGGCCAGGACCGGATTGTCCTGCTCCGGCCCCGAACGTGACCCCAAAAGACCGCATAGGCAGCAGGCGAAGCCACGACGCGTTTACAGCGTGAATCCGGTGCAGCCAACTAGAATTTGTGCCTTAAATCGTTGCCGTCTTTCCAGGGCCGTGAGGGATTTATCCTCTCACAAAACGGGGTATGCATTTCGCGCAGTAGGCGACGATGCCGATTCCCAGCAAGTAGATCGAGGGCGGTTCCGGGATCGCGGTGGTGCTCTTGCCCAAGGTGATGTCGGAAATGCCCAGCCCATTTGCCGATCCAGAAAAAGTCACGGAGCCCGCAGTACCGGAGAAAGCCAGGCCGACATTTGTCCAATTGCAATAACTTTCGGAGCAATTACCGTCATTCGGAGCGAGAATCATCGTAGCCAACAACGTGCCAGTGCCGTTAGCTCCGCTCCAGACGGTCGCCGTTTCTTGGAATGCTGCCGTATAGAAGAAGTTGACCCCTGAACTGAAGCCGCTTGTCACGTTCATGGAACCAATGGCGGGTGAACCTGTTTTCCCAGAGATAAAGATGGCTGGGGTGCCAAAGAGAGTCGGAGAGAAATTGCCCGAACCGCCTCCTGAAATGGGCCAGAGAGCATAGATGTTGGAAGAAAAGGTCACTCCGAAATTCGGAGTGCTCACGAGGCCGGAACCGTTGTAGAAGTTCCCAACCAACTGTCCATTCTTAAGACCGGAGAAGGTCAGCAACTCCGTGGAGTTTGCACCAGCGAAAGAGGCGGAAAGCAAGAGCCCCACGGAAAGAATGAGCGCAGTGCACAAACCTCGAACCATAATGTCTCCTTGAGGGGGGCCGGAACTAGGATGAGAGCACTTCCCCGAACCACGACCAGTATCAATCCGGGTGTGTTACATGGGAATCACTGTAATGTTAATAGTGTGTTAATTTTCCTAGTCTTCAGGTTCCAATCCTGGCTTTGGCTAAGGAGTCTCCTGAGCTGAAACCGGATCCTGGAAGGTTGCAAGCTCGACAGCTGCGGTTTGTGGTGTTTGCGACTACGGTCTCGACCCTTCAAAGCGTGGAAGTCGATCATTCTTCGGATCAAGATTACGATCAGATTAAAATCGGTTGTCAACCGATCCTCCTGGCGGTTTTCAGATTAATCTGTTGGGGCGAGTTTGTTCCGGCAGCTCATGTCTGGGAAAACCAAGGTCAAAATACGGGCCGGGCGATCCTCGGTTGGCCACCATTCGGTTAGCGCAAAGCAGCTCCGCGGTGGCACTGGCTTGCGCCAAAATCCTAGCCCATCGGCATTCAGGCTCCCCCTGATGCTTGGCTTATTCTTGGCTGCTCTAACCCTAGCGTTGTATGGCCGGGTGGGCGGCTATCCTTTTATTGGATACGATGATCAGTTCTATGTCACGCAGAACGAACACGTCAAAGCTGGTTTGACCTGGGATACGCTCACCTGGGCCATAACAGCAACCGAAGAATCCAACTGGCACCCGCTGACGTGGTTTTCCCACGCTCTTGACTGTCAACTATTCGGGCTAAATCCTTCCGGGCACCACTGGATGAACGTAGTCATCCACACCCTGAACGTCGTGCTCTTGTTCTTGCTTTTGTGGCGTGTTACCGGCGCTCCATGGAGAAGTTTCCTTGTCGCGGCGCTCTTCGCGCTGCACCCGCTCAATGTGGAATCCGTCGCTTGGGTTGCCGAGCGCAAGAATGTGCTTAGCACTCTGTTCTTTCTGCTCGCATTGGGCTCCTACGGCTGGTACGCGCGTAAGCCAGAGATTCGGCGCTACCTTGTCTTGGTGCTGTTGTTCATCCTCGGCTTGGCTGCCAAGCCTATGGTGATCACATTGCCGTTTGTACTGATACTCCTCGACTATTGGCCTCTGCGGCGGATCAAGAATTGGAGCGAATCGTCTGCCGTATTTCCCGTGCCCCAGTTGCGCCTTTCACAACTACTCCTGGAGAAGCTGCCTCTGCTGGCGTTGTCTGCCGGCAGCGCCATCATCACGGTGGTAGCGCAGGGTGCGAGCGTCATTCCCAATCAGGCTTTGCCAATTGGAGTGCGGCTGGAGACTTCCCTCTATGCGTACGGATTGTATTTATGGAAGGCAATTTGGCCCACACACTTGGCGCTTATTTATCCCCATCCGGGCCGCAGCCTACCGACGTGGCAACCGCTAGCGAGCGTGCTGGTGATTGGACTGGTCCTGGCCGTGGCTTGGAAACAGCGCTTGACGCGCCCTTACTTGGCAGTAGGCTGCCTCTGGTATTTAGGCACGGCAGTGCCGGTGATTGGAATCGTGCAGGTAGGGGTGCAAGTGGTTGCCGATCGCTACGCTTACATTCCACTTCTTGGAGTTTTCACGGCCGCCGTTTGGGGGGCTTCCGCTCTTGCAGATCGCGCACGACTTGGCGTCCCTCTTCGAACAGTTACGGCATCGATCGTCTTGGCCGCTTTTGCTTTGACCGCTTGGCGTCAGCTGGGATACTGGCATAGCACGGTCGAGTTGTGGACTCACGCCTTACGAGTGACAGAAAACAATTCCATGGCCGAAAATTTCTTGGCGATTGAGCTGTTCAGGTTAAATCGCTATCAGGAAGGGATGACGCATCTTCGGAACTATGCTCGGCTCGAGCCTTTGGATCCGGGCGCTCACGTGCGCGTAGGTGCGGATTTTCAGGATCACGGACATCTGCCAGAAGCTATCGATCAATATGGGGCGGCAATCAGTGCTGCGGCCAAGCTGAGCGCGCTTGGCCAACCGGGTCTGGCGCCGGACACGCTGGCCATTACGTACGCCAACCTGGGATTGACTTACGCCCAATTGGGAGACAGCGTCAATGCTCAAATGAACACCAGAAAAGCATTAGACATCGATGCTACGGCAGTTGGTCAAATGGTGAGCAAGCTGGCACAGTATCTTCACGAGCATCCCAGCGCACAGGGCTATGTGAGACTAGGGCTACTTCTGGCCCAGGTCGGAGATGGGCCGGAAGCCAGGCAAGCTTTCGCGCATGCGCAGCATCTGGATCCCCGGCTCGCGTTGCCGCCAATTTCCGAAGGACTTCATTAGAGTGCTCCGGAACTTTCTGTCGAAGTACGATTGTTTTGTCGAAACCAGGTTTCGTGTCCGCCGCAATTTAATTGCCCGCCGCATTCAGGCGGTCAAGGCACTGCAGCGCCTCCATCCGGTCTGGTTTCAGAGTTAGAGCTTTCTGGCAGGCGGCGCGGGCTTCTGCGCGTCGTCCCGTTTGCTCCAACAGGAAGCCCAGCCGCACATATCCTTCATCTGCCGGATGTTTGGCAACGTTCTCGGTGAGTGTATCGATCATGTCGCGGACGGTCCGCTGGTCGGTTTGCAGCGCCTGCTGGAATTGCGCTCGCGCCTTTGCCTGGTCCCCGAGTTCGGAGTAGATGATGCCAAGGTTCGCATAGGCGAGAGTAAGAAACCTTGTGCCCGGCGAACTTTGGACTACCACTTCGTACTCCTGAATGGCTTCACGCAGCCGTCCCTCATCTTCCAGGTTCGCCGCAATCGCCTGGTGGCTGATCGCGTCCGAGGGCGCGATGCTGGCAGCGTGCTGAAAATACTGCAGCCACTCCGGGCGGCCCATGCTCAACAGTGCGTCTGCCATATTGTCGTCCGCAACATAGTTGTCATCGGTGACTTCGAGCGTATGTGCCCAAATATCGTAATTCGTTCGCCAAAAGCCTATCTGCCGAAACGTGACCAACCATAAAGTGCCCAGACCTATAACGGCTGCGGTTCGCAACACTGATGGGCGGATGCGCAGGCGTTCAGCGAGCGCGACCGAGCCCCACGCAACCATAACAAACAGCCCGATCATGGGAACGTAGGCGTAACGGTCCGCCATTCCTTGTAAAGCGACCTGCACGATTCCAATCACAGGAACCAATGTTCCGACGTACCAAAACCAGCCCACTAGTAGAAAAGGCTGGGTGAAGCGTTGCCTCCAGACCAGCAGGCTTACCCCCACAAGAAGGAGCGCCGCCAGTACGACACGGGAATATAGCGCTGCCCCTGGCACGTTATTGGGCGTGGGAATAAACGGGTGAGGATAATAAACCGCAAACCGAACCGGCCAAAACATCTTCCAGATGTACAGCAGGTAAGAGTACAGGGCATTGGCTGTTCTCGTCGCCAAGGGTAAGTTCCTAACACTCACCACGGTCTTGTGCTGCGCGACCATCGTGATCACACTGCTCGCGGCGGCGAGGAGCAACAAGGGCAACTTCTCCATCACCAACCATCGGAATCTCCGCTGCGGCACAGGAAATTCCTCGGATGGCGAAAGCCACGCCTTCATCCGTTGCAGAGGCCAGAAGTCAAGCAGCAAAAGAACGAAGGGTAGCGTCACGAGCATCGGTTTAGAGGCTAATCCGAGGATAAAAAACGCAACCACTAGCAAGTAGCGTTTCCAATGCGGTTTTTCCGCGTACCACCCATATGCCATCAGAGTGAGGAAAAAGAACGACGTGCTCAACACGTTCTTGCGCTCCGCCACCCAAGCGACGGATTCCACATTGAAGGGATGCCACGCGAATAACGCTGCTACTACCAGGCTGCGTCCGATTTTTCCCGTGGCTCGACGTAATAGTAGAAATAGCAAAACTGCGTTGAGCACATGAATCAGCACGCTGGTCAGATGGTGGCCCCCAGCCCAAAGATCAAAGAGCTGACAATCCAGAGCGTGCGAGACCCAGGTCACGGGATGCCAGTTATAGGATTCAGTTGAGGTCAAAGACCACAATATGGTCTGCCAGGTTAGCCCTGCCCTTACATGCAGGTTCTGGGTGACGTAATATCCATCGTCAAAACGTATGAATTCATGCCCTGCGACTTGGCCGTAAAGGGCGGACGTGGCAATCGCCAGGCTGAGGCAAATGACCCAGTTGCGCGTCCACCATTTCGCTTTCGAGGCTCGGTTCTTAAATCGGGAGGAAACTCCTTTGCCCGCACCAATTCTGGCCGTAGCGGGACGTCGTCTTGCCTGTGCTCTCGTCATCTAGTTGATACGTCATCGCTGATGAAGGTCGCCAACGTCAAGCCTCACCGATCGCTGAAAGCTGACTATACCTTGCGAATGGGGCTTCCGCGCAATGCCACCTTCTTGGTGGAATCAAAATGAGGCGTCGAAACGGGCTGGCGTACCCATTTGTTAACTGGATGTTACGGCGAGGTTAAATTTCTGAAACAATCGAGAGTCTGTCGGCAATTGGCCTGATTTGTTGCGTACTCTAGCTCTCGCGAGGAAAGCTGAAATTGCCCACGAGACCAAGCAAAAGGAAGCCGCGGGTGGCGCCTCGGCAACCGCCCGTCTTCACCCGGAGGCCCGAGTCTAAGAGACCAGAAGCGCGAACTGCCAAAACCGGCCTTCGCATCCCGGCGGTCTCCCCCTCGAAGCTCTTTGCGATCTGCCTCCTGCTCGGGCTAGCAACACTGGTGGTCTACTACCGCGCCATCGGGAACCCTTTCGTGAATTATGACGACACTGCCTATGTGACGGAGAACCCGCACATCCAACAGGGTCTGACCGCAGATACATGGCGCTGGGCGATCAGCACCACGACAGAAAGTAACTGGCATCCTCTGACCTGGCTCTCGCATGCGCTGGACTGCCAGTTGTACGGCTTGAATCCGGCCGGACATCATTTCAGCAGCCTGCTATTGCATGTCATGAGTGTCTTGATTTTGTTCCTGCTGTTGCAGCGTGCCACGGGAGCCACGGGACGAAGCCTCATGGTGGCAGCGCTTTTTGGCCTGCATCCGATCAACGTGGAAAGTGTGGCGTGGGTAGCGGAGCGGAAAAATGTTCTGAGCATGTTTTTCTTCTCGCTGACGTTGGGAGCCTATGGTTGGTATGCGCGACGGCCGAATGTGGGGAGATACGTTGTGGTGGGGGTGTTGTTTGCCCTTGGGCTGGCCGCGAAACCGATGATCGTGACCTTACCTTTCGTGCTGCTGCTGGTGGATTTCTGGCCTTTGCAACGAGTGTTGAACTGGCAACCGCCGTCGCCAGCGTTTCCGGTGCCGCAATCGCCATTGTGGCGGCTGGGGGTGGAGAAGGTGCCTTTGTTGCTTCTCTCGGTCGCCAGCAGCGTGATGACGATGGCGGCGCAGAAGCCCGTGATAGTGCACAACGAACACTTATCCTGGCTGGCCCGCGTAGTGAATGCTCTTTACGCCTACTCCATGTATGTGATGAAGGCATTCTGGCCGACTCATCTGGCGGCGTTCTATCCCTATGAAGGACTGCGGCTGGCGAGCTGGGAAGCGGTGCTGTGCCTGTTATTTCTGGCGGGCATCAGTGGGCTGGTGTGGCGTGGGCGCGAGCATGCTTACTGGGTGGTGGGGTGGTTGTGGTTTCTGGGCACATTGATACCGATGATTGGGCTGGTGCAGGTGGGGGACCAGGCGATGGCCGACCGCTACGCGTATCTTCCACTGCTTGGAATTTTCACGATGGTAGTGTGGGGGGCGGGAGATTGGGCGGAGAGCCGGAGATTCGATCGCCGTTGGTTGGTGGCGGTGGGAGGGATTGTACTCACGGTGCTCTCGTGGCTGACCTGGCGGCAGATTGGAGTTTGGCACAGCAGTCCTGATCTGTGGGCCCACGCCCTTAAGGTCACCAAAGACAATTACCTGGCCGAGGACTACGCAGGCGCAGCCCTGCTGGTCCAGGCATATGACGCCACCGGTCAGCGCTATACGGATGAATCTCTGGTTCACTTTCAGAATGCAATTCGCATGAATCCGGACGATGTCATTGGCCACTTGAACCTTGGGGCCGATCTCCATGAGCGTGGCCGGTTGCAGGAAGCGATCCAACAGTATCAGTTGGTCCTAAAATTAACTGACGATGTCGAAATGAGAACCAAGACGCTTATCGACCTCGGTGCTGTGTACCGGCAACTGGATGACTACACAACCGCCCACCGGTATTACGACGAGGTTCGGAAGATGGATCCCCACAACAGCGTTCTGTTCACGAACCTAGGAAAGATGGGTATGGGGGAGAGGGCTCAACAACTGGCGGCTCTCGCTGCGTCCCATCCTTTACCGGAAACCTATGTGCAACTGGGACAGCTTCAGCTAGCTCTCGGTGAGGTTGAAAAAGCGCGAGCCTCTTATCAGGAGGCCCTCAAACTCAAACCCGGGATGGCGGAAGCGCGGAGCGCTCTTGCCAAACTGGGGAAGGAAAAGAATCCTCCAGAGCCCAGCGCTACGTCGAATTCGCTCCCCTGACGACGCTTCGATGATTGGTGGGAGGCGTCGACGACCACTGACTTCACTACTGCTGCTGAGGTAGCTGGGGCTGAGATGAATCCTGAGTCGCCTGCTGATTGTTGCTTACGCCCGCCTGAACTGGAGGAGTTCCTGCAAGAATGAACTGAGTTGGACCTTTTATCTCCAAACCCTGATCATACTTGGGTTGGTAGAAAAAGAGCCATTGATTGTAGCGGTTCTTGTGGTTGAACTCGCGGATCGTGCGTCGCGAGCTCGTGCTGACCACGCCGAACATTATTTCCCCGATCGCGTGCCTCTGAGTTCCCGGCGTGAGCTCCTCGCCTGCGGCGGATGACTGCGCGACGTCACTTGAGTTTTCGCTTCCACCATTTCCACTGCCGGGAGAGGCAAGTCCCGCTGCCATCCCAACGTTTGGAATATCCGATGTATAGACCGGCCGGAAGCCGCGGCCAGTGACGGGGTCCTTGTAGAGCCTGCGAATATATCTTCGGCCGGCATGGTCTTGTAGCTGTTCGAGCCGGTCTGGGAACCCGTGCGTCTGTTTGGAATAAAGCCGGATTGCGCGGGTATATTGGACGCCGCGGTGGATCAGCTCTTCCTCGCGATCACGCTTGATTTGAAACGCAATACTAGGCGCAACCACTGCCGCGGCTATTACCAGCAAAGCCACACCCAACAACAACGTGAGCAAAATGTAGCCTTGCTCTGTTCGCCTTTTGCAAGGTACGGGTTCGTTGTCGCTGCTTCTCATTACTCGTGCTCTGATCAAAAACTGTATTTCAAGCCCAGTTGTATGGTCCGCGGACGATGGGCATCAATTGGATGCAAGAAAGAACTTCCGGTCGTACAGTCTACTGGGATGGGCTGCCCCGAGCCGGAAATAGTGTAGCCTCCGACCGCCGAATAGTTGGACAACGCGCCAGCGTAGCAACTGATCGTGTTGTTCGCGCCGTTTCCGAGGTTGGGATTGAAAATTCGAAATTCAGTGTGGTTGAACACGTTGAAGGCTTCTACCCGAAATTCTAGATTGCTGCCTTCGGTGATCTTGAAATTCTTCAGTCCCGTCAAGTCGAAATTCAGACGATGAGGATTATTCAGGAAATTGCGCCCCGCATCGCCGAAGGTAAGTCCCTGTGGTGCGACGAACGCGGCGGGGTTATACAAGAGCGGACCTATGCTCTGGGCGTTGAACCGGGTAGCACCGTTGCTCAGGGCCGCTCGGGGATCGCCCACGACATCCGGATATGAGCCGGTCCCCGCCCCGTTCGCTACCCCAGCGTTGTCCAATACTGAAATTCCCAGATTGCTGCCGCCGTTGATTACGCTGAACGGGGTTCCCGACTGAAAGACAGTAATACCCGAAACCTGCCAACCATCCAGGAGTTGGTGCAGAGCGTTGGAATTGCTTTTCGATTTTGGCGCCTCGTGATCGTCGCTGCCCTCCGCATCGCTGAAGCTCCACCACCGTTCAACGGTGCGGCTTAAGTTCGGCAGGTCATAAACATAGTTGAAGTTCAACAGGTGGCGTTCGTCAAAGTTCGAACTTGCCCAACTGGATTTGATGTTGGCCGAATTTACAAACGAAGCGTCCGAGCGATCGGAGGAATCATCGAGAGAGTGACTCCATGTGTAGGACCCTCCCAAGGTCAAGGGTCCGTGGGTGTGCCGAATGGTGGCTTGCAAGGCGTGGTACTGGGAATCGGCAATATTCTGCAGTGACAGGATTCTCTCGAAACCCAGATATTGGCGAAGCGAATTGGGGTTCGGTGACCCGGCAGCCCCGTAGCACGCGGCCACCAAATTTACCCATGCCGGCTGACTTGGTGTCACGATGACGCCGTTGATGCCGGCACCACCCGGACCAACGAAGTTCCCGTTATTGTACGTGCAGTCCCCGGGGCCTCCCGTGCCCGGAACAGCGGTGAGAAGTGGCTGCCCGGGAGTGAAGGGATTGCCGCCCGGAAGAAAGCCGGTGTCTGGTCCCGTGGGCGGAGCCGGCAACTGGTTCATCTGCAATTCGGCAGTTAGATGGGTTCCCTTGCTTCCCACGTAGGCGATGGTTGCCAGGGTGTTCCTAACCAACTGGCGTTGGACGCTGAAGCTCCACTGCTGCACGTAGGGCCAGACAGTCTTGGTGGGAATCGAAGTGACGTCAAGAGGAAAGGCGACCGGAGTGCCGCCTTGTCCCGTCAGGCCGATCGCGGAGTACACCGACGGAAACGGATCCGTCATGGTGAGTACTAGCGGCGCGCTACCCTCGAGGGAGCCCGTGTTAGCTTCTTTGGCGGTTCCGTGCTCGAAAAAGACTCCATAGCCTCCGCGCAGTGAGGTCTTACCGTCGCCCTTTGGATCCCAGGCAAATCCAATTCTCGGAGCCGGCTCGAATATATGGCTTTGCATGCAACTGGCAGGGGTTCCGCCCATGCCGCACTGCACCAAGCCGTTGGTTACAACTGGATTAAGGCCGTTCGTAGGGTCGCTGGTATTAAGAGGTACCGGTTGCCCGCCAACCTCGAGAGACCCCGCAGCCACTCCGTTGGTACCCTCCGATATGCTTACGGTCGACGCCAGTGCTGTACTAAAGGCGGTAGGCTCCCAGTTGTATGCGGTAAGGTTTTTTTCGTGAAAGTTGCCAAACATGCTTAGGCGTAAACCCATGTTTACCGTCAAACGTGGGTTAACTCGCCAGTCGTCCTGCACGTAGGGTTCTGCAATCCAGTAATCGTTGTGGTAGCGGAGTTGGGCGCTGTCCTGCTGAAAGCTCTTAATCGCATTCGCAGCACAAGCAAAGCCGTCGCCCGATAGACAACCTCCGGTCGGCGTACCGGGTCCTATCAACATGTTGGCAAATGCATTTCCGGTATTGATGCCGGTGTTTTGGTTGCTGAAAGTAAGAATGCCCTGTAGGTCGCCCGTGGCCGCGCCGATAGCCCCGTTGGTTTCATTGCGTTGGGAATCTACCACCTGCACGCCGAACTGCACGGTGTGGTGCCCCCAGACCTTGCTGACGTTGTCGCTCAAGCCATACGTTGGGTTGGTGTGCTGCCACGGCATATAGGAGGGATCGGCGGCGAAGCCGTTGCCGCCATACTCGGCGTTGGTGCCCGCGATGACAATGCCGGGAGGTTTCCCGCCCTGCCCATTGTTGAAAATGTAGTTCAGGCAGGGGGCGCCGGTGGTGTCGATGGCGCAATTGAGCACTGGCTGCAAGTTAGCGCCCGGACCATTTTCGTCGGTCAGTGTGATATGGGCATTGACGTAACTCACGACGAATTCGTTCAATAGAGATGGAGAAATCGTATTCGTCAAGCGGACGACCAGGCTGGTGCCGGGGCCATCCAGCTTATTTTCCACGGTGGGGAAGCTGTTCTGTACGTAGCCCCATTCGGGGGTGGCCACGGTTGTATTCCAGGAATCGTGAATGTAGCGGAATGAGAGCCGCGTGGATGGGGAAAAGTCGTGATCGATGCGCGCCAGTTCCTCCCGCCAATACGTCGCAGGAGAAATCACGGAGACATAGCAGGGTACATTGGGCAACTGGGTGGTCGCGTTGACCGTCCCTGCAAGGCTTGAGTTACAGCCGATCGAAGAGTTGGGCAGCGGAATCAGCCCGGTATTCAGAAGGGCGGCGCTGGTGCGGTCGATTGGCACAAGATTGCCTGGGAAGGTATACCCGGCGGGAGTTGGGCAATCGGGGTACGAGGCGCGATCGAAGGTCGGCTGGGCTTGGCCCACCGCTACCGGGCACACGTCGCTGAAATCAGCGCAACTTCCCGGACCCCCGGGACAATTGGCTACCCCGATGCCGCGCTCCCCCAGCGTAGGTACGGCCTGGTTGAATTCCTGCGGGGACTTTTCCAGGCGAAACTCTTCTGACCAAAAAAAATAAGTCCTGTGATTCTTCCCGCTGGAGAGTCCGGGAATGTACAGCGGCCCACCGATCGTGCCTCCGAAATCCTGCCGGCGGTAGAGTGGAGCCTTTTTTGTCAGATCGAAATAGTTGCGCGCATTGAAGAACTCGTTGCGCACAAAATCATATAAGCTGCCGTGCATTTGGTTGCCGCCAGTTTTGGTGGTCACCAGCACCGTGCCCGACGCGCTCCGCCCGTACATTGCCCCGTAGTTCGAAGTGAGTACTTTGACTTCCTGAATGGCGTCCAGGCTGGGATAAACCATCAGCGTGCTCTCGGCTCCGTTCAGACCGGCATTCAGCACGTCGCTGCCATCCACGTCAAAGTTGTTGTACTCGACGCGGCCGCCATTCACGCTATATTTGACGCTCCCCTTCACCCCCACCAGGGCTTCGTCCTGTCCGGTCTGGTTGCTTACGCCTGGCTGCAAAGCGATCAGCTGGGTGAAGTTCCGGCCATTTAGCGGTGTCTTCAGCACTTCCTTTTCGGTGATGGTGCCTTCGATGTGCGAGCTCTCGGTCTCTACATGGGAAGCATTCGATGCCTCTACGCTCACTGACTCCTTGGCCGAAGGCGGCTGCAATTGGGCGTCAATTTCCAGCGACTGGTCCGCCGCGAGCGTGACCTCAGTTTCAAAAGGCGCAAACCCTTCGGCGCTCACCGTCAGTTTGTAGGCGCCGGGGGCCAAGCCATTCAGCACATACTGCCCACGCGCGTTGGGGCTTGCAGTCACCGTACCCACTGAGCCCGTGGCGGTGGCGGTTCCGGTCGGAATCACCGCGTTCGATTGATCGGTAACGTAACCATACAATGCGGCCTTGCCCTTCGGAGCCTTCACCGTGAACTCCACCAAAGCGCCGGGGGCCTGCGCTGGAGCGGAGGCAACTGGAGCTGCCTGGGTCTCGCTGCTTTGCCCAGCCGCCGCGCCGGCAGGCGGTACAGGCTCAATCACCTTGGGCGATTGCATCAAAACGGCATCCGCCTCGTGGTTTTCCCCAGCGCTCAGGGAAATCTCGATCTCAAAGCGCTCGAAGCCGGGTGCGCTGATGCTCACGTGGTATACCCCGACGCCCAGCCCGGTCACCTTATATTCGCCATGCTCGTTCGTGGTGGCGGATTGACCGCCCCCCGTTCCGGTCACATTGACCATCGCTTGGGGAACCGGCGCGCCCGAAGGCACAATCACAGTGCCGTGCAGCGTAGTGCCGCCTTGGGCCAAGGCTACGCTGCCGCAAACGAAAGTGAGAAATGCCAGGAAAAGAAGCTTATGAAAACACACGAGAAGACGCCCTCATAGTGGGTCGCGGTCACATCCCCGGGACATCCAGTCAGGCCAAAGGGTGTCGCGGAAGCGAGCACCAAATCTACAGTCGGATTGTTACAGATGGATGAAGAAAAGGTTAATTTCCGGTGACGAGGCGGAGCGGCTGCGACGCACTTCAGCCTGATGATCGGATCGTACCTGCGGAAAACATTCTCAAACTTTCCGCCATAATTGGGCCCTGCAGTAAAGCTTCAGCCCTCGCGCAGCAACTCTATGCCGCTGGAGGAGTTCCTTAATTCGGCCATGTTTTCCACCGGGCCCAGTTTTAACGCCTGAGAAATTTATCGCAGTTTAATGTTCCCGTCATCCTGCCGTAACAGGCCTGCTTCAGAGTGAGGGCGCACGGTTCGAAGCTTTGTTCGAGTTTGTACCAGCAGGTGTATCCCTTTCTGTGTTTACGCGGCGCTCAACTTTTTCTTCGATCCCTGGCCGGCCGGAACCGAACGGCTGCGCTGCAACGGGGTTTTCTCCCCACAACCGTTTCCCGAAAATTCTGATATCCAAGGAGATATCTACAATGCAGAAAAAGAAGCTGTTAGTTTTGTTGACCCTTACAGCGCTCGCGCTCTGTTCCACCGGCGCGTTCGCGCAGTGTACGGTGGCCGGCTCGAACGGCCTAGCTGTAATTCCTCAGGTGGTTGCCGTGGGTTCATCCGCTCAAGTCAACACGTTCGCTTATGCGGCGGCGGAACTCATTACCGCAGCGGCCGGCGATACGGGAATCAACACCGCCGATTTCAACATCGCTACCGCCACCAAGGGCGTCACGATCAACGATACCCGCATCTCCCCGACACTCTCGGATAGCGCAAATCCAGCGTTCGTCATATTCGACAACAAATCCACCTGCAACATGTACGCCTATTTCACGACCGACTCCGGCGTCGGCATCAAGGATTTCTTCGCGACCGAAAAATATACCCCGGTAACCGGACATACGTACGACGTCACTGCCTTGACGATCACTTTCGGCACCAACTCTGGTGGCAAGGTCAACCAAATACCGGGCCTCACCGACAACTACACCTGGGCGGGCCTGCCGACGGCGATCGTTAACTTCTTCGCCGCACCTTGGTTGCCCACGTACTCCGGGACCACATTGACCAACCATCCGCTGGCTTATTGCGGCAGCACAGCTAGTGCCCCAACCACCAACGGCTGGTGCTTGTTCAACATGGCGGCGACAGATATTCGTCCTGAGGACGCCCTCTACGCCACAACCCGAGCTTTAACTACCCTGGTCACAACAACGTATGCGGGTTTGGGCTATAACAACCCCACGTGCTTGGCAGGAGCGGGTACGAGCACGGGATCAGTCACCAACACACCTGAACTTCAGGGTTGCCCCATTCTCGATTCGTTCGCCCAAAAGAAGATATTCAACGTTCTGAGCTTTAAACTCTCCGGCACCGATCCGTTTACCGCAGCGACCGTGCCGCCATACACCACCATTTCGATGGGAGCTGTCCCGGTCGTGGTCTTCGTCGGAAACTATGACACGGCGGGCTTCGGTGCACCCACCGGCACCACCCCCTATACCATCAACAACGTCAACCGCAACGTGCTGAGCCAGGTTTTCCAGGGCGATCTGCACTGCACGGGCGATTTCCTGCCGAGCGTCACCAACAACGTGGGCGTGCCAATCCAGGAAGTTCAGCGCGAACCGCTCTCTGGCACCTACAACACGTTTGAGTTCAATGCGGTTCGAACTCTGACGGGCAGCTCCAACGCGGCAATTGGCACGGCAAGCGCCACGTCCTGGGCGAGCAACGACGATCGTGGGACGGAGTCGGGGAACAACCCGATTACCAACTTCGGTAGCACCGATTGCGGCTTCTCGACGGCCACTTACACCTTGTCCTCTGGTGGTCTGGCCACGGCACCGGATGGTACCGTGGAGTGCGGCGACCCGGTCTTCATCTCCACCGGCACCACCGCCGTCGATTGCGGAAAAGGCCTCCGCGCCCGGGCCATTGGCACGGGCGAGGAAATTGCCGCAACCCTGGCGTTGGATGGCCCAACGGGCGGCACCACCATCAACGATGGCGTGGGCTACGCGTTCTGGGGCTATGGCAACTTCGCAGCCGCAGCCACCGGTTGCTCTGGCACCACCCAAAACGCGTACAACAGCTCTTGCTCCTTCCTGGGTCACTACCTGACCGTTGACGGTATCGATCCGATCTACAACACTCCGGGCGGCGCCAACGACACCGTACCCAACCCGGCTGGCGCATATAACCCTCCGCAGTGCAATTTCGCGTCACTGCCGTGCAACGCGATTCCGTTCACGCACGTCAAGGATGGAACTTACCCAATCTGGACGTTGCTGCGGGATGTCACCATCCCCACCAACGCTACGGACAAGACGGTCATTCCGGCGGGCGTGGTTGCCCTGATCGCGCAAGCCGAGTATGAGGCGTCGCAGAACGACCGGCTCTCGGACTTCGTTCCGTTCCTTAACGTTACCAATCCGAGCACCGGGAAAGGCAGCCTGAATCTGGGGGTCTACCATACACACTACAAGCAAACCAACAGCCCAGTGAATGGCTATGCTGCATGCGCAGGCAACTACAGCAGCATTACAATCGGCGGAGGGACTGGCTCATGCACGGTTGACGCGGGAGGCGATGTCGGAGGCTCGGTTATGACGGTGCAGTCTGACTACGACTTCAATCAGGACTTCGGCAGCTTGTTCCTGTCGGGCAAATACGAACTCTACGGCCAGCACCAGTAAGTCTGGATAGCTGGGAGTGGAATTTGACGCTGGAGGGAAAGAAGGGGTTAGACTCCCCTTCTTTCTCCGGCGGTTTCTTTGATCTGGGCAAGTTGCATTTCCGGCGCGGGATGAATGATAATCCCTGTTCCCGCGCGGTCTGAGGATCCCCTTCTTATGTATTTGTGGAATAAAAAGCAAATTCTCCGGTCCCGCCTCTACATTCTTATTCCCGTTGTTCTTGGCTTCATCGTCAGCGCCGCATGGGCGCAGCAGACACCCGCGGACGCTTCCAAAGGCGCAACGCCTTCTTCCGCCACGGCGACCCCGGCGCTCGCGCCAGACCAGCAGACGCCGAAGATCCCGAAGCCGGCGCCGGCCATCGACCCGCTTACGGGTATTCCGCTTTACGAAACCATTCAAGAGGATTGGAGCTCGCTGCAGATCGGGGTCAGCCAACTGAAGCCGGAACCTCCCTTGGTGGGCGAGGTCGACGACAGTCAGGCGAAGTTCACGCGGACGCTGGTGTCAGTGAAGTGGCGGCCGGGTGATGCCATCGATTTGTGGGTCATCGTGCCCAAGGGAGTAAAGAAGGCGCCGGCCGCGCTCTACCTTTACAACTTCACGGAAGAGTTGACGCGGTTTCGCAGCAACGACTGGTGCGCGAGGGTGACGAGCGGCGGAGTGGCGGCAATCGGTTTCACCTCGGCGCTCAGCGGCCCTCGTTTTCATGACCGCCCCATGAAGCAGTGGTTCGTGAGTGAACTGCAGGAATCGATTGGCAGCACGGTGCACGACGTGCATTTCATCCTTGACTACCTCGCGCAGCGCGGCGATATCGACATGGATCATGTCGGCATGTTTGGGGAGGGTTCGGGGGGAGCGATTGCCATCCTGGCGGCTGCGGCCGACCCTCGGATCAAAGCCGTGGACGCGCTCGACCCATGGGGAGACTGGCCGGATTTTCTGGCCGAGTCGGCTATGGTGCAGGAAGATCCGCACCACGCAGACTACGTGAAACCTGAATTTCTCAAGCAGGTCGCGCCGCTCGATCCCGTGAAATGGCTGCCGCAGCTGAAGGTGCCGATCCGGATCCAGCAGGTGCATCAGAACGACGCGGTGCCGGACAAGTGCAAGGATGCCATCAAAGCGGCCGCGCCCAAGCAGGCGGAAGTAGACCGCTTCGAGGCGGCGAACACCCTGGCCATGCACGAAAGCGGCGGACGGGTGTTCGATTGGATTAAGGCACAGTTGCAACCGCCGCCGGTCAAGCCTGGCACGGAAAACAAGACGGCGGTGCTGCAGCAGGGAAGCGCGGTGCAGAACGCTTCCCCCGCGCATCCCTGAGAGAGAGCTTCGTCACAGGTAGTGTTCTGGCTTTGCCCGGGTTGGGCTGGCTCATGTTCCGGCTTGGTTCTGCCACGCCAGGTAGAAGATTCATTTTGCCTCGGAAGGATTGGGTGTGCTCAAAGTTGGCGATCTTCGAATATTTGTTATAGCGCTCTGTCTGCTGGCAGTGAGCTGCAGCAGCAACCCGAGCAGTTCAACCAGCCTACCCAACCCGTCGGCCGTCCAATTTACCTCGCCCTTGGTGAGTCCCACGATCGAGCTCGGGCAAAGTGTGAGCCTCACGGTGTCCGCCTCCGGGGGAGTGACTTGGACCCTGCTAAATGGCAGCGGCTTCGGTGCCCCGTCGGGACAACTCACGAATGAGACTTCGACTTCGGTAACCTATACGGCTGCCGCGGCGCTGACCAATCCGCCGCAGTGCAGTCAGACTAGCGCTCCGCCAAATCCGCTGCAAGTAGTGGTGCAAGCGACCTCGGTGGCAGATCCCACGCAATCGGCAGCCTTGGCGGTGATCGTTTCCCAGGTGGGACCCTGCATCGCAACCGTCCCGTCTATCACTGGGTATACGGCTGCAGGTCCCCAGATCTTCACGACCTGCCCTCCAGCTGGCACGATCATTCCCTACGGGACAAGTCCCAAGCTTTTTCAGGTGGGTGGTTACAATAACGTGAAGATTTACGATGGGGGTGGAGGGCTTACTCCTTCGCCTTCGCCTTTCGGCGTAGGGCCGTTCACATGGGGAGTCACCGCCGGCACGCTTCCCAATGGAGTCAGTCTTTCCGGCGGTGAGAACAGTTCCTATGCGGTGTTGAGCGGCACTCCAGGTTCTGCCGGCTGCAGTTCATTTACTCTTCAAGTTACGGATGCGACCGGGGCTTCAGTTAGTGCTCCCTTCTTTCTAGTGGTTGTGCCGTCGTCGCTGAAAACCCAGGTTCCCAGCCTGCCAAATACATACGTGAACACATCCACGAATGCAGGCGTACCCTATGCGCCAGTTGCGCTGGTAGCTTCGGGTGGAATTGCTCCCTACTTTTGGAACTATAATCCGAATTCCATCGGGTCTCCTGCATTTCCCACGGGACTTTGCTTGATCAGTTCGCTAAGCAGCGTGCCGACGGGCTGCGCGGTCGGCACCCCGCCGGCCAACTCGAGCATCGGCGTTATCTTGGGCACACCGACTCTGGCGGATCTCATATTCGGGCAGCCGACCCAGTATTCGGTGCAGTTGCAGGTCAATGACAGCCAGCAGCCGTATCCAGCCGTGTCTCAGGTCAATTCAACACTAACCGCAGATATCCAGCAGGCATTTTGCACCGCCGCCCCGCCTGTGCAACCAGCGCCGGGAATTAACGGAGGCACGCTTTCGGGAGGTACGGTAGCGGGCAACTCTTACTTGCAGGGCTCTTTGGCATTTCTGCTGCGAGGTTTCGATGCGAACGGGCCGGTTGTGATGGCCGGCAGCGTCAATCTAGACGGCTTAGGAGACATCACGGGCGGCGAGATGGATGTCACGCGCAGCGGGGGTTCGCAGAATCTGACCATACTGCCGTCAGGGAGTTCTTACACCGTCGGGGTTACTGAAAGCACTCAAGTCAGCTACAACCGCGGTTGCATGACGCTTGCGAACTCGGCCGGAACCAGCACCACTTTTGCCTTCACGCTGGGCGGGTGCTCCAACAACTACACCGAGAGCGGAGTGACTACCACAGCTGATCACGCCTGCGGCATGGCGCAGAACAATCAACAGCAAAACGTTCCCGCGGGATTCTTCAGCACTGGCCGGGTGATCGAGTTTGACGACACAACTGGTCAGGGAACGCGAGTCTCTGGCATTCTCCGGCTGCAGAATTCGACGAGCTTCTCCGCTGGTTTGAGTGGGCCCTACGCCTTCGGACTCAGTGGTATATCCTCGAGCGGACACTACGCGGTGGCGGGGTCGTTCGGGTCGAACGCGGGGAGTCTGACCTCCGTCGCCTCCGACATAGACAACGCTGGCTCACTCAGTTCGCAACTCACTGGCGGTTCGGGAACGTACAGCATTAGCGCGAATGGGAGAGGGACGGGCACTTTGACGCTCGGCCAAACAAGTGTCGACCTGGCGTTATACATGGTTAGCAGCGGCGAAGTCCTTATAATTTCAACCGATCCGCTGAGCGCCACAAATCCTGTTATCGGCGGAGAAGCGATCACGACTTCCAGTTCTTTCAGTAACGCTTCGTTGCAAAATAGCCACATGTTCCACGTTGGCGGACTTACGCCAGGTTGCGGCGTCATCTCAGCAGGCTGTCCGGACGTCAGCGTAGGCGTGCTTTCTTTCGACGGCATAGGCTCGTTCACAGGCAACGTTTCTGAGGATCAAGCCGGGACCCTAGGTTCATCTGCGATTTCAGGTGCCTACTCCGTAAATGGGACTACCGGGCGGACCACGTTTTCAGCACCGGAAATAGGACAGAGTCTGGGGCCTCATGGGTTTGTGGCGTACCTTACCCCGGTCTCACTCAATCTAACCAACGCCGCCTGTAGCAATCCTGCCAGTTGCGTGACGGGATTTCTGGTGGGCACCGACAATTCCGCCCAGGATGGAGTGCTCGAGTTCCAAACCCCCGTCCTTGCCCCACCCCCGCCTTTCGTCAGCGGGTTTGTGGTTGGAGACTTTGCTTATGGAACAGACGAGAGCCTGGCGGGACTGACGACGAATCTTGAAGGGACTGTGAATGCGTCTCCGAGCTCAACGTCGGTTACTACCGGCAGCTTCGGTAGCCAGTTGCAGGATTCAAGCTTCGGCAACCCCAATTATTGTTCGCAAGCGGGTTGCCTCCTCCTGATGCCGAATGAATCTCTGACTGGTTCTTACTTGGTGAATTCTAACGGTACGGGGAGTTTTGGCGGTGGGACGGTGTCTGTGACCAACGGCAAGGATGTTTTCTACATCGACGAATCACCCCTGAACCTGTACCCGGCGATCGTAGTTGCCGAGCAATGAACTGACCGGATGTATAACAGCTGCGGCACAAGCCCAAGTCTCAAAGGGACCGCAGAATCATTTTGGCGAGGCTTCGCAGGGTCGAGCCACAGTGCTATATGCAATTAGAGGCCACCACGCATGTGTTCTTGCCACTCAGGAGAACGCACTAAACTTTCCCACGAAAGACGGCCCTTCCCATTGACTCTATGGCGTCAGGGGAACCGTGAGAGTACCGGTGTACGTCGGCTGCGCGGAATTCGTAGCGTTGGCGAGGTAGAGAGTCTGAATGTCGTAGGCGTTATCGATGGAATCGTAAGTCAGTTCGTAATAACCGTAGTAAGCAACGGCAGTCCCCTGGAAGGTTCCTAGCGCCAAAAATGAGTTCCCGGTAACCGGACCAGTAACAGTGAATGATGTGTTGTCAGCCCCGGTCAGCAAAAGGTTAACCGTCAGAGTGGTTCCACTCTGGCTTAGAGTAGCTGTGGCCGTGTCCTCAGCACCATTGATGCATGAAGGATCGAGGGGCTGACATATTTGTCCGGTGTACGTCCCAGACAGCTTGGAAGTAGTCTTTCCCGTGATGGTCCCCGTATCGAGGACGGTAGCGTTGTCGTTGCAAGTGCCATTTGACTGACCCGCCGGGGCCGCGAGTTCGGTGTAGGTACCACTGTCAAGGGACGAACCGCTTGCATCCAAAATGGCAGTCACGTCGAATACGTTGCCGTTTTCCGTGTAAGTGAAGTTCATGGTGCCGCCCACGCCGGAAATGCTCCCGGTCAAATCGCTCCCCGGATTATTGGTCGCAGGGGTGCAGTTGCCGCCGAAAACGATGTTAGGTGGACTGGTCGGGAGTGCTCCTGCGGTAAAGCCGACGAAGCTGATCTCCTGGCCTGAGGCCGAGATCTGCCCGGTCTCCGCGTAGTTTCCGTCGACGAAGATCTGCCCCTCCTTGAGTGCAACTTCGATGCCGGTGGAGTAGCCAGGATTTGTAGTGGAAGCGGCTATGAATTCCCATGAGCCGGCGATATTAGGCATGGGAGCAGCAGGGATCGACGATCTGCCGGAACAACTGATAAGTGCAACCGCCAGCGCCACCAGTGGAAATATGAGAAAACTTCGCTTCATGAAACGCAGCGCCCCTTGTCTCGAACGATGGCTGAAGCCGCAAGGCTGCGCCGGAGCGCAGGACCTGAGATTCTCCTGTCGCACATCTTGGGTTTGATTAGAGTGCAAGCGGGGAATTATCGCACCCGGCCACTCGGTCCCTTGTTAATGAATTATTAAAGTTTGGTGAATAATCCGTGTCATTCGATTCGGTTCGCTGCGCCAGGGCAAACCCGCAGCTAGCGAGCTTGTTCGGTCACTCGGAGGTGCGGTTCCACCAGAGAAAGCAGTTGGTCTTTCAGGAAAGGTCCGCTCGCCAGAAGGCCTGACAGAAGCGGATCACGGCGATTCGCGACCAGGTCGGTTCTCTCCAGAGTGCTGACGAAACCGCCTGCGCTCTGTACCAGGGCTGCACCTGCCACCACATCCCATTCGTTCTTGGGCGTCAGCGTAAATGTAATTTCGGCCAGACCGGCGGCGACCAGCGCAAGCTTATAGGCCACCGATCCCATGGGGCGGATCTTGAAGGCAGCATTCTCGAATCCTTTCCACTCGCCGCGCTTGACCTCGCTGCGGCTGGCGAGAACCAGGGCTCCTTCCAGAGTCTTGCGCTGGCTGGGCAGGGAAGGCCTCCCATTGTAGGTTACGCCAGAGTCGATGGATCCCAGGAAGGTTTCGTCCGTGGCTGGATTGTAGATTCCGCCGGCAACGGGACGGCCGTTCTCGACGAAACCGATCGAAGCGCAAAACTCTGGGATTCCTTTAACGAATTCGCGAGTGCCATCGAGCGGATCGACCACCCAAACCCGCGAGCGCTGCAGGCGGATTGGATCGTCCACACTCTCCTCCGAAAGCCAGCCTTCTCCTTCCCGCAGCAGTTCTTTGCGGAGAACGGCGTCGAGGGCGCGGTCCGCTTCGGTTACGGGATCGTGCCCGATCTTGTATTCGGTTTCGATCGCTCCGGGAGTGAAGCGCGCAAAGACCGCGCGTGAGGCTTCGAGCGCGGCTTGAATTCGTTCCACTATCTGGGCGTAAGAGTTCGAGTGCATAACCTTCTGTTTTTGTTTCGATCAGGCCATGAGCATGCGCGCGCCCGTGGCCAGCAATACAGCGCAGAGAATACGCCTGAGCCAGGGAACCGGAACCCGCGTACTCAAGTACGAACCCAGCAACCCCCCGGGGACCGAGCCGATGACGAGCGCTTCGACCAGGTGAAAATCGACGTTGCGTGCAAACATGTGGAGGAGACTGGTGACACCGGTGAGAAGCAGGGCGTGGACGATATCGGTGCCGACCATAACCTTCGGCTGAAAACTAAAAAATAGCAGCATCATCATCATCACGATGCTGCCAGATCCCACCGAAGTGATGCCCACCAGGAATCCCGCAACCAGACCGATGAGCGACATCCAGGCGAACGACTTCGCGGTTGGCGGCCGTTCGGCAGCCCGGTCCTCAATTTTCTTCTGGAAGAACAGGAAAGTTGGAATGCAAATCAACAGCACCCCGACGGCAATGGTGATGAAGCGATTGACTCCACCGCCGTAGAGATTCCGCAGGTGAACCAGCAAACTCACGCCCAGATAGGAGCCGGGAGCGCTACCGATGATCAGCGCCAAGACCACTTTGCGCCGAACCGTGCCTTTGCGCAGGTGGACAATACTGGCGCCGATCTTGGTCACAAAGTTGAAGAGCGCGTCCGAGCCAACCGCGCGCATCGCAGGCACGTGCAAACCGAAGATGAGGATCGGAAGCAGCAGAACGCCGCCCCCGACCCCCGTCATTCCAATGAGGGTGCCGACTCCAAAACCCACCAGGCTCTTGATCAGCAGATCCATGAGCGTACCGGTTTCAGCCGACTTCTAAACAGACTCTGCGGCGGTTCCGATGAAGCCTTCCCGCTCCAGGTGCAGGATGATCTCCTGTGCCGCCTCTTCAGGCGATAAGTCGCCCGTGTTGATGGTGACTTCAGCATCGGCCGGAACTTCGTAAGGGTCCGAGATGCCGGTGAACTCTTTGAGAATTCCGGCGCGCGCCTTGGCATAGAGGCCTTTGCGATCACGCTGTTCACAGACTTCCACGGTGGTCGCGATGTGCACCAGAATGAACCCTCCGTAAGGCTCAATCAGCTGCCGGACATATTTGCGCGTTCCGTCGTAAGGAGCGATGGGCGCGCAAATTGCAATGCCGCCGTTCTTAGTGATCTCCGAGGCCACGTAGCCGATGCGCCGAATGTTAATGTCGCGGTGCTCCTTGGAGAAACCCAGTTCGGAAGACAAATTCTTGCGGACCAGGTCGCCATCGAGCAGGGTAACCGGACGTCCGCCGGTTTCCAGGAACTTGGTCAGCAAAACGTTGGCGATGGTGGACTTGCCCGAACCAGAAAGTCCGGTGAAGAATACGGTCACGCCTTGCCTGTGACGGGGCGGGAAACTGCGCCGCAACTCCGTCACGACTTCCGGATAAGTGAACCAGGCGGGAATTTCGCGGCCTTCGTTCAGCCGCTGACGAAGTTCGGTGCCGGAGATGTTCAGCACGCGATCGCCATTCTTTACTTCGTCGTCGGGAACGTATTTGTCCTCACCCTCGAGGTAGACCATCATGTTGAAGGGCACCATGGTCACGCCAATATCGCCCTCGTGTTTCTTGAAGACCTCCTGAGCCTCATACGGGCCGTAGAACGGCTTCTTCGTCGCAGGATCGGACCCCGGACCGGCGTGATCGCGGCCCACGATGAAGTGAGTCACGCCATGATTCTTGCGAATGAGCGCATGCCAGATGGCCTCGCGCGGTCCGCCCATGCGCATGGCGAGCGGCAGCAGGGAAAGCCTGGCGGTGGACTGTGGGAATTTTGAGAGCAGCAGTTGGTAGCAGCGTACCCGCGTGTAGTAATCCACATCGCCGGGCTTGGTCATGCCCACGACCGGGTGGATTAACAGATTGGCCTCGACCTGCTTGGCGGCGCGGAAGGCAAGCTCGACGTGGGCGCGGTGCATAGGGTTGCGCGTTTGGAAGGCGACCACTTTCCGCCAGCCCACGCGGGCAAACTCGGCGCGCACCTCGGCGGGAGTCAAGCGCAGGTTACGGAAATCATAATGAGAGGGAATCTGGGTTCCTTCGAGCGTTCCTCCCACGTACCAGGGATTCGCCTTGTTGATGGCGTAATCGGCTCCTGGATGAGCGGCGCTGGTGCTGGCGAAGACTGCCTGCGCCTCGGCCTTGCGGTCAGCTTGCCAGACTTCTTCCACATGCAACACGGCCAACATCACACCTTCTGGATCGCGGAGTGCGATTTTGCTGGTGCCGGGAGTTAATTTCTGGGCGAACTCCTCGGTTACGTCGAGCGTGACGGGCATGGGCCACAAAGTTCCATTGGCGAGGCGCATGTTGTGGCAGACGCCCTCGTAGTCGGCACGGGTCATGAAGCCTCGCAGGGGAGAAAATCCACCGGTCAGCAACAATTCAAGATCACAAAGCTGCCTGGCGGTGAGGTCCCACGAGGGCCATTCTTTCGAGTGGGCCTTCAATTCGGCAATTCTTTCTGGTTGAGCGATGAGTTGAATAAGTTCTCCGCCGTGCGGCGCGATGAGATGGCTGGTTGCGGCTGTCAAAGTCCTACGCCTCCTGGAATTTCTTGCTTTGGATTCTTACTTTGCTTGTCTACTACGTCTATTGTATTTGCCTGGATTATCCAAGCTAAATCAACGCGCGCGAAACTGGCTTGCAGATTCTTAAGGGGAGAGGAAAACCCCGAAGTGTTGTCTTATAGAGTACCACTTCGACGCGGCGGCCAAAAAGCTAGATCGGGCATCAACGAATAACCAATCAGAGCAGCAATTGTCATGCCTTCAGGGTTAAGGGTAACGCGCGTAAATGAATGAAAGGAAATGCCTTTTCCGGTGCCAACGGGGACGAGCTGTCCTTGGAGGCTGGAATATGAAAAGAATTGCGACAAAGGCTAGAGCAATTCCACCGCACAAAAGTTCGTGCCGGCGGCCTGATTGGCCCGTTCATCCGAAACAGGCCTGGTCAGCGGCCCAAGCCGTGCGGATTTTCGGACCAATCGTTTAGCTTCCAATCACGACCGGGGACGCAAAGAGCCGCGATATAGCCAGGCCCGCCCGGTACTTCCCGGAGCAGCCAACGTCCGGCTTCCGAACGGTCGGGCCGCGTTGCCAGTAGCGCGTCGATTTCTCCCACCGCGAGAGACACGTCGAATTGGGTCAGGGGAAGCGATAAACCGTCGCCGGTTGCTTTAATGTAGGCCTCCTTGCGGGTCCAGCAGCGGAAGAAGGCCGCAGCTTTTTCTTCGGGGGAAACAGCAGCCAGTTGCGTCTGCTCGTGCGTAGAAAAGAAACGCCGGGTGATCCCTTCCAAATCGAAATCGCTTCGGAGTTGTTCAACATCCACACCAATCTCGCGTCCGCGGGTGAAGGCAAACAGTGCGATTCCGCCGGAATGGGAGATATTGAACGTGATGTCGCTGGGCCCATGGTCACCGGGTCCAAGGACCGGCCCCAGGGAAGGTTTTTCTTTTTTCGAGTAGGAGAAGATCAAGCCGTTCGGGTCCGTTGCCAGATAGCTCGCCAGAATTATCCGCAAGAGGGCCCGTGACGCCACAAAACGCTGGCGGTCCCGCGAAAAATGAAACCGGGAAGCGCGTGCCGACTCGTCGGTGGAAAGCAGCTCTTGCCAACGGGATTCGTCGGCGCGGATTGCCTCCAGATCGACACGCCAGAGTTGCACCTCGTCTTCGGATAGAGCAAGATGCGGCTCAATCTGGAAGCCCAAGTCGGTGATGTTCATGCTCTGGCTCATGCGCCTGGCTCAGCTTTGCCTCGGGCAGCGACTGCATCTCCTGTGGATTCCTACAAAGCCTACTAGAAACCAGGACAAACCAGGCGACTCAATTCTTTCGGTGTCACCAGGCAGTGCACAGCATCCGCCACCGCGTGTTTGGCCCGGCACAGCCGGAGCTGACTCGCGCAGATTACGCTCCGGGCCGGGCTGAAAACGTGGTCTAATAGCGAGGAGGGCTACCGGGAACCGAAGGCGGAGCAGGGAGATTGCCATCATGAAGTACAGGGTTGTTTATTTGTTTCTGACCGTGGCAGCTGGGATTTGTCTGGCAGCAGGGCAAAACTCTCAAGTTCAAACCTCCTCCGCGAAGTGGAGTTCAGATCCCGGTCGAAACGCAACCAAGCCGCTAACCCCGAAATCTGCAATGCCGCCCAAACATAAGTCATCGGGGGCGGTGCCCAGCCCGCCGAAAAGTAGTCAAAATACTACTAAGGAACTCACTCGCCTGGAGCAGCAGGACATTAAAGCCCCAACGAAGAAGAACAGTAGTGCGCAACCGGCAAAAAGCACTTCCGTAAAATCCCCTGCCGCATCCTCCGGGAACGGCTCGGGAATTAACGCTACCTACCAGAAGCCGCAAGTTCCGAAGAATTAGTCGGTAATAATCCCCAATCTCTTAGTCCGGAGTGAGCAGCTTGCCGAGGTGGCAATTGCTGTGGCATTCCCGATGCTTAGTTCGCTGGGGGAAATTTGCGGATTGTTGTGCCCTCTGATAACGGGGGAGCATTCGCCGACAGCGTCGACTTGTCGACGGCGGCTGCCGGTTCCGTGATGCAATACTTCGCCAGACACCAGAGTGCCCGAAAGCCATCTTTCCATTGGATCTTCTTACCCTCTTCGTAAGTGCGGCCCCAATAGCTGATGCCCACTTCGTAGATTCGGAGCTTCCGCTTGGCGATCTTCACTGTTACTTCAGGCTCGAATCCGAAGCGCTTTTCTTGCAGAGAAATCGACTGGATGACCTCGCGCCGGAACGCTTTGTAACAAGTTTCCATGTCGCTGAGGTTGATATCTGTAAGTGCGTTAGAGAGCAAGGTAAGAATCCAGTTACCCACGGAATGCCAGAAGTAGAGCACACGATGAGGGCGGGCAGAAAGAAAGCGCGAGCCATAAACCACGTCGGCGCGGCCTTCAATAAGCGGCTCAAGCAGCACCGGGTACTCCGCCGGATCGTATTCGAGATCGGCGTCCTGGATAATGACAAAGTCCCCCGTTGCCTCTCGAATGCCGCGGTGCAAAGCCGCGCCCTTGCCAATATTCTTGGGCTGAAGCAGGACGCGAATTTCAGGACGCTCCAACTGCAATTGCGCAAGAATCTCGCGTGACCCGTCAGTCGATCCATCATCCACGCAGATCAATTCAATCTCCAGCGGGACGGCAAGCACACGGTCCACCACTTGGCGCAACGTGGCGCGTTCGTTGTACACCGGCATGACGACGGAAAGTCTCATTGGGTTTCTGCATCCTAGTCTAGCGGGAAAGTCCGGTGCAAATCCAAGCTGAAACGCTTCCTCGACGTTATAGTTTCGAGCCACGACCGCCAGTCTGGAGATGTTCGCGCAGGATCGCCACAATCCTCGAAGCGGCTTTTCCATCCCAGAGTGGAGGACAAGCGAACTGACGCGCAGGTTTCGCGAGGATGGGTTTCCCGAGGGTGGATCGAGCTGCTTCAAGAATCCGATCCGAATTGACTCCCACTACTTGATTCGAGCCCTGTTCCACCGTCGCAGGCCGCTCCGTGTTTTCACGCAGCGTAAGGCAGGGCACGCCGAGGACCGTGGTTTCTTCCTGCACTCCCCCGGAGTCGGTGAGAACAATGCGTGCGCTGTCGTTGAGAGAAAGGAAATCGAGATATCCGAGCGGATCAAGAGGCACGATTCCGTTTCGGCCTTCGCCCGGTGCGGCCAGGTATCGCATGAAACCAAAATTCTGGATATTTTTTCGTGTTCGAGGATGCACAGGGAAGAAGACGGGAAGTTCAGTCGCCAGAGAGCTTACCGCGCTGAGAATGCCTTGCAGCGTTTTGGGATCGTCCACGTTGGAAGGCCGGTGGAGGGTGAGAACCCCGTAGGGAACGCAGCCGGACCCGTTCTGGCGCACTCCAAGCTGATCGAGGATCGGCGACTTTGCGGCTAGATCGCGGTGCCGCAGCAGGCTGTCAATCATGACATTGCCGACAAGAAAAACTTTGTCAGCCGCAACGCCTTCGTGTTTTAGATTCTCGATCCCGCTCTGCTCGGTCACAAACAGAAGGCTGGAGACTGCATCGGTGAGTTTTCGGTTGATCTCTTCGGGCATGGTCATGTCGAAGCTACGCAATCCGGCTTCGATGTGGGCCACGCCGATTCCCAGCTTGACCGCAGTGAGCGCCGCAGCGAGTGTAGAATTCACATCGCCCACGACCAGAACCATCCGGGGTTTGTACTTGAGCAGGACCGGTTCGATGCGCTGCATGATCTCGGCAGTCTGCACGGCGTGGCTGCCGGAACCGACCTGAAGATTCACATCCGGTTTCGGCAAACCGAGATCCGCGAAGAAGTTGCCGGAAAGAAGCTCGTCGTAGTGCTGCCCGGAATGCACCAGGCAATGTTCGACGTCGGGAGTTTTTTTCAGCTCCTCAACGATGGGCGCGATCTTCATGAAGTTCGGGCGCGCCCCGACCACGCTGAGAAGTCTGATCATCCCGACACTCCTGCCGCGTCCACCAGCCTCTCCATCGTACAGTTATCGTACAATTTTGCTGGGTTAGATGCGCGGCTCGCCTTGCACCGAACTCAATCCTATCGTCGCCACAATTTTGATTTTTCCCGCCGGGCTATCAGCCCCGAGGCCACGTACTGCTCAAATAGAGACGCTCGAATTTCTCTGGATCCGTCGGTACCGACATGCTGAGAAACCGACGATATGGAGACGCCACTCGTTATCGGTCGGCCATTCTATGGGCAGCCAGCGCAAACCGGGGTTCGCGCCGCGTAGTATCCAAAGGACACAACCCCCGACGGCCCGTTGGGGTTCGCTAGGTCGGTTTCGACGAAAAAGCCTTGACTCGGATCAATGAGGTAATAGTCCACCGCGAATGGGGAGAAGTCGAATGATGGGCCACCAAGGGTGCCCACGGAAAGACCGTTGGAGAGTGGGAGTTCGAAAGTGCCGCTGACAGGGTTGTCGAAGGTGGTAGTGAAAGCAGAGTTGTTATCTGCGATGCCGGATAAGGTCCCGGCAGTTGGGATCGCAGTCACCTGACCGGTGCCGTCATTTTCGCTTCCATTCTGCTGGGTGAAGCTTAGCCCGTACCTGCCTCCGAAAGTAAGGGGTGCAGCCGATTGCGGGTAAGCTATGCCGGCCCCAGCAGATGGATAGTTCAAGGTGGTATCGCTGCCATCAATAAAAAGCACTGGGTTCCCATTGCCGGTGAGGTAGAAAAAGAATAAGGGTGCAAAAGCCGGCTTTGGCCGGGGGAGGAAATGGTTGAAATTCACACGGAGGCGACCGGTTCCTCCAGAGCCACTGTCATAGGATCCGCTGAACGCTGCGCTGATTTGGGACCCCGCGGTTCCCTGGGCGCTATTCTGCTGCAGAAGCGTATCCGTGAATCCGTTGGCGAGGTCGCCGCTGCCATCCGCGGTAAACAGGCCAACCGACGTTAAGGTGTTCGGCGTGAAACCGGTGAGGTCTACCCCGAGGACAGCGAACACGTATGTCCCAGAAAACGACGAGCTGTCTGTAAAGGTGCCAGTCGAGGTCCCTTGACCGATGGCGACTCCGCCGGTCGAACCAGAGCCCGCGCCAGAACTGTTATCGTTCTCGACGAGTTTTATGTGCGTCGCGTCAACTATGTAGCCTTGGAACTGGAAGGCGGTCGCAGATTGAAAACCGGGCACGGTCAGACTCAATGCGACAGCGCCGAATGCGTCGGGAGCCGAGAGGGTTCCCGAAAGCGCCTTGTTGGCGGTCACGGTCCCCGCGAGGTTCTGATCGGCGACACTGCCGGCACCCGAAATGGTGTCAGGCGAATCAATGTTGAAAATGCCGCCGAAAGCCGTAGGCGACGCGGTAGCAATATCGGTGCCGCTCACTACGAAGGCATAACCACCCGAGGGCGCTGCAGTACTGGTCTGCAAATCCATAGTCCCCGTGGCTGACTCTGCAGGATCGGTTTCAGTGATCAGTACATGGGACGTGGAAAGGAACACGAAACTGAAGGTTTCTACACCGTCCTGGCCGACGTCCTGGTCGTTGGTAGTGATGCTAATTATTCCCCGCCCATCAGGACCAACGAAGTAGCTGCCCCCGGTGATGGAGTCCGACCTGGACACTAAAGAACTAATATTTGGATTTTGATCAAAGAAGTTGACCGTTTGCTCACCGGAGGTGATTCCACCGCTACCATTGAGAATCATCACGCCGGCAAACTCATAAGGTCCTGAATCAGCGCCAACTCCCTGGCCTTGGAAAACATAGGCGCCGTTGAGACTGTTGCCAAAAGCCGTGACCGTGATCGGAGCGACAACGTTCTGGTTGTGATCTGCGGTCGCGAAGGCCACAATGCTGAAGGACTGACTGTTTCCCGAGAAGGTTGAGGGTGGCGTGTAAGTGGTAGGTTGACCGCTGCTGGTGTGCAGAGAACTAAGCGAGCCGCAGTTGCCCGTGTTCTGGCAGGTTAAAGACCAGTCCACTCCGGCATTGCTCGGGTCATTGCTGACTACTGCGGTGAGAGCAGGCGTGGAGTTGATGGGAATCGATGCCGCGGGTGCGGGCTGAAAAGCGATGGAAATTGTTGACGACGGCGGCGCTGAAGGATTCTGTACGTTCGCCGTGCTTCCTCCACCGCATGCGGCGAGCACTGCAAGCATCGCTGCCGGCAGGAAAGGGAGAATCCATCGTTTGGTTGCCACCGCCAGCCTCCTTAAAGTCATTGGCCCGAGCCCAGCAGATACACAGGTTGAGTCTGGAAACTGCTGTTCGTATTCGTCGTGTAATTGATCGCTAGACTTCCCGGATCATGTCCCACAGCGGAGGGCTTGAAATTTACTGTTAAAGTGCAACTGCCCCCCGGAGCCAAGCTAAACGGGCAATCGTCGGTCTCTGAGTAGTTGCCGCTCACCACGACTTTGCCGACGAAGGTGACAGTCTGTGGGGATGTCAGGCTGGGATCGTTGAGAAGCGTAACCGTCTGAGCGACCGCAGATGTGTGCACTGGCACGCTGCCAAAATTCAACCCCGCACCGGGGGACATTCTCAGTGGGCTGCTTATATTCGCTGTTAATTCCACCGGAAAACGCCCGCCATCGATTTCGCAAGGGTTGGACTGAGTTGGAGGGTCGTTGACGGGATCAGTACACTGCACCGTGTTTAGTTCCAGGAAATAATCCAGAGCGGAAAAATAGGTGGTCAGCGACTGCGGTGCAAATGCAATTTCCAGGCTGCACGCGGCCTGGGGCTGGAGCAACACTCCGCTGCACGTATCCGCGGAGATCTGGAAGTTGGGCAGCAGAGTATTGGGATCGTAGTCACAGCTATAGTCGATTGTGGAATGGTTCGTGTCCTGGCGCAGATTGCTCACAACTTGCAGGCCTCCAACCGTGCTGCCTGGGTATTCCAATGGGTGCGGGAGCGTGTGGAATTGATTGAGCGTACTGTTCACGCAGGTTGCTGCCGGCAATATCTGTACCGGCGTTTCCCCGTAGTTGGTGAAGTTCAGCAATTGAGGAGGGCTTGCTTCGCCGAACGCTTCCGCGGCGAAATCGAGTTGGGGAGTGGAGGGCTGGACAAAGCTTAGTCCGGTGCCTGTGATAGGCACGGTAAAGTTCTCATCATTGTCGACGCTGGGGACGTTGCTGACAGTTAGCAACGCACTCAGAGCCAGCGGACACTGGGCGGGCGGAGTCCCACCCTGGTCCGGCAACCATGTGCAACTTTCCTGCGGGGCGAAGGAAACCGAGATAGTGCAGGACTGTCCCGCAAAAAGACTGAAACTCGACCCTGCCGGAACGGCACAAGTATCGGCCTCGGTGAAATCCGGCAAATTGGTGAAATCTGTTTGGCCGGTGTCCGAACTGGAGCCGGACGATGCAATCCACGTTAAAGATAGACCTGTGAGCGCGGCGCTGGGCTGGATGTTTGTAAGGGTGATGGTCTGGGTTGACGGGTTGGTCGAACCCAGCAGTTGAGGAGGGAAGGTCAGGAGGGCTGGAGAGAGTGTGATCGGTTGCTGGCAAGCAGTTGTACTGTTCAATGCCAGACAGATGTACCCACCGTCTTCGTCGTTAACATTGGCGTTAGTGGGGCAGGTGGGCGTATTTACCACGTATCCGGTTCCAGCGGAGCTCAGAACGTATCCGTTCGTGGTGGAGCTGAAAGTGACAGGCTGGGCTCCATTTGTGCTGGTTTCGCTGACCGCCGTTCCAATCTGTCCCGCATTTGAGCCGTTCGCCGCGATGAGCTGTAGAACGACGGTATTGCCGCTGATTTGGCCATTGACAGAAACAGCGCCGGCAGGAACGCAGGGGTAATTGCTAAAGCTCAAATAGCCCGTGACGGTCGCGCTGCTGGCTCCGATATTCTCGCCCTGGGTGAGCGCGCCCGTCACCGGAAAGTCTTGATTGCTCAAGCCCGAGTAGTAGCTGCTGGCGCTGTGGAAGCTGCCGGTGATTGACCCCGAGACCGGCGGCACGAGATTTGCGCTCCACGCCTGCGGTCCTGTTTGACGAGTTCCGTTTCCGCAAGGGGTACCTCCTGTGGCCGTACCAGGGGTTGCCCTATAAGTACCCGTAATCGTCGAGCCACTCGCACCTAACGTTCCGGTAAGGGTATACGTCTGTGTACCGGCCACCGCAGTGAGGGTTACGGCGTTCTGGCGGCTGATGGTTCCAGTGATCGGAGCTGGTCCACTGTTGCAAGGCCCCAGCGTGCCATTGAGCAACGTGTTTGAGTAAACTACGGCCCCCGTCACCGAGCCGCTATTCTGCAGCAAGAACCCGCCCTGCAGTCCGCTCGAGGCGGTTAGGTCGGGCGTGTTCACCATCGAAAACTGCCAGTTACCCGAAAGCGAGGTGCTCGGCTGCGGGGCGCTCGAATTGCTCCCACAGGCCGAAAGCAGAATCGTGCCGGCCAGCGATAAAACATAAATGCTCCGCGCACAGCCGCCGCACAGTCGGGAGAGCAATTCACGAATCGTCCGGCAGGGCGTTGGATTTTTAGTGAATGTCTGCATGATCCTTCGGCGTCCTAAAAGCGTAGCTTCAAACCAAATTGAAGAGTGCGGGAGCGATGCGCATCCAACGGGTGCAAGAACGAAGCCCCGGTCACGCAATTGCCTCCGCTGCCCTCAAATCCGGCGGAATAAAAGGGTCCGGCATAGCAACTGATCACGTTGTTTCCACTGCTGCCCGGGTTATCGGGATCGTAGATCCGGAACTGAGTGTGATTAAAAACATTGAAGGCCTCCGCGCGGAACTCAAGATCGCTGGACTCGTGGATCTTGAAATGTTTCAGCAGCGCCGTGTCGAAGTTCAGGCGGCTCGGATTATTCAGGAAGTTGCGACCTGCATCCCCAAAGGTGAGACCCCGAGGAGCCACAAACTGCGATGGATTGCCGATGAGCGGGCCAAAGCTCCGAGGATTGTTGCCTGGCGAGGGGAGTCCACGTAACACGTCGGGGTACGAGGCCGCGATGCCAAGTCCTTCGGCAACCCCGGCATTGTCGGTGAGAGAGATGCCCGTGTTGCCTGCGCTGTTGATTACCGTAAACGGATTGCCCGATTGAAACAGTGTGACGCCAGAAAGTTCCCACCCTTCGAAAAGGGTTCGCGTGACCCGGGACGGTGCGGCGGCAGTGACGGCAGCGGGCTTTCGCGTCACGTTACCTTGTGATTCCTCTATTTCTACGTCTGGCCCCCACCACAACCAGTCCCCAAACGTTCGTCCCAATCCCAACAAAGGCAATCGGTAAATGTAACTAATGTTAAGCAAATGACGCTGGTCAAAACTCGAACTGGCGCGGTTCTCCTGCAGGTCGTAAGAATTGACCAGAATCGGATCGCTTCGATCCGAAGCATCGTCGATCGAGTGGCTATAGGAATACGAAATTCCAGCCACGAGCGGTCCACTTGTGTGTTGCAGAGTGAACTGCAGCGCGTTGTAGGTCGAATTGGCCACATTCTGTAACGACAGAACTCTTCCCAGCCCGGGGTAGGGATGCCCGGGAAGGGAGTTGACATTCGGGATGTTTGGGTTCGTGCACGCCGCCTGCAGATTTACGTAGGCCGGGTTTTGCGCTGTCACCAGAGTTCCATCCTGCAGCAAGAACGGAGTAAAGCCGTCTCCGGGGGCAACGTGTATGGCTGCTCCCGAGGATGGAACCGTGCAGTCCGCGATGGTGAGTGGCTCGTTGGGACCGAAGGGATTCTCGCTAGCTGGTATGGGCTGCAGCTGGTTGATTTGACGCTCGACTGTCAGATGTGTTCCCTTGCTGCCCACATATGCAACGTTGACCACGTCCGTTTTCGAAACTTGCCGCTGCATCCCGAAACTCCACTGCTGCGCGTAGGGCCAAACCGCTTTCGTCGGAATGGAGGTGACGTCGAGGGGAAAGGCGGAGCCCGCAGGGGGCGGAGAAATACCCAGAAAATACCCCAAGGGGCTTGTACATTCAGGGTTGGTCGAATTCCCGTACCCGACATTGCCGATGCATGAGTAACTCGCGGGAAGCGGTTGCGTCATGCTGAGCACGAGCGGCGCGCTAGCCTCAAGGGAACCGGTATTGGCCTCGTTGCCGGTGCCGTGCTCAAAAAAGATTCCATAGCCGCCACGGATTGACGTCCTGCCGTCGCCCCAGGGATCCCAGGCAAAGCCAACCCTCGGCGCCGGATTGAACAGGTGCCCCTTCATGCAACCTGCGGGCGTGCTGTTCACGCCGCACTGAACCAGTCCCAAGTCGCTCACCACGCCCGGGTCCAATTGGAATGTGACGGGGTTGAATGACACCGGAGCCGACCCCGCAGTTTTATCGAGAAGCTCGCCATACACTGGGTCAACCGCAAATCGCGATGGATTGAATCGCGCTTCTTCCCAGTTCCACGCGTTGTGGTTCTTTTCGCGATATGTGCCAAACAAACTGAGGCGCAAACCCAGGTTCAGGGTAAGCCGGGGAGCGATCTTCCAATCGTCCTGGAAGTAGGGCTCGGCGAGTTGGTAGCGCTGGTAGTAACGGCCCTGCGCCGAATCCTGGGTAAAGCTCTGAATGTATCCCTCCGTAAGTCCGCTTCCATTCGAAAGCGGATTTTGCAACAGGAAATCGGCGAAGGCATTTCCCGTGCTGTGCGCAAGATTGCTGAAGGTCAAAAGACCTTGCAAATCGCCAGAAGCTGCGCCGATGGCATTGTTGGTTTGATTGCGCTGGAAGTACACGTACTGCGCGCCAAATTGCAGTGTGTGTTTGCCGATCGCTTTACCCAAATCGTCACGCACGGAGTAGGTTGGACTAGTGTGGCCCCACGGCATATAGGAGGGATCGGCGGCAAAGCCCTCACCGCCGTAAGCGGCATTCGTGCCCAGGAAATCGACTCCCGGCATCTTGCCGCCAAAGCCGTTATTGAAAATGTAGCCTATGGCGCATTCCGGGATAAGAGTTGCGGGGTCGACACTCAACGTCGGATTGCATACTCCCGGAGCCGAGGCGCTAGGAACCAGCGGTTGATCGAGTGTGGGATTGCGTTGGAACTGGGCGCCACCTGGCCCGTTCTGGTCAGCCAACGTAATGCTCGAATTGACATAGCTGAGGACCAAATCGTTCAGCAGCGTCGGAGATATCGTGTCCGTCAATCGCGCGACCAGGCTTGTGCCGGGCCCAAAGAATCTGTTCTGCACGGTCGGAAAGCTATTGCGCACAACCCCCCACTGGGGAGTCAGCACTGACGTATTCCACGCATCGCGGATATAGCGAAACGACACCTTGAGGTTGTTAGTCAATGCTTGATCAACGCGAAATAACTCCTCACGCCAGTAGGTGGATGGGGAAACGCTGGCGTTGTAACAATGGTTGGGGTCGGTCGGGTCGAGGTTGGTGAGGTCAGAATTGAGATTCGGCAACGTGAAGTTGCAACCATAAGGGGCATTGGGCAGCGGGATCAGGTTCGAGTTCAAGATTGCCATCGCGTTCTTGTCCACGCCCCGGAACGGTACCCCAAAAACTGCCGGCACCTCCAATTGTGTCGCCGCCTCGAGCAGCCCACCCCCGGCCGGCGTCACGGATGGACAGTCGGGAAATTGCGCACGAACAAAGGGCGCTCCGCCCGGCGGGCACACGTCACTAAAATCGAAGTCCTGGTAAACCGCTCCAGTGACCGGACTGACCTGAAGGTTCTTCTGTACCCCCTGCGGCGTCAAGATCAGACCGCGCTCTTTCAGCCCCGGCACCGCCTGGTTGTATTCCGTGGGAGTCTTCTCCAGGCGGAATTCCTCCGAGAAAAAGAAAAAGGTCTTGTCTTTTTTGGTGTTGAAAACGCCCGGAATGAAGAGCGGACCGCCGATCGTACCGCCGAAATCCTGCCGGCGATAGAGCGGAGCCTTGGTACCGAATGTCTGCCCACAACAGGTTTGCCCGAGAGGTGGCGGCGTCGTATAGACGACGTCGAAGTAATTGCGCGCGTTAAACATTTCGTTGCGGATGAATTCGTAGAGGTTGCCGTGCAGCTGGGGTGTTCCGGACTTGGTTGTCACCTGCACGGTCCCGGAGGCGGTCCGCCCGAACTGGGCGCCGTAGTTGGAGGTCAGCACCTTCACTTCCTGAATAGCGTCCAGACTGGGAAAGACCATCAGCGTGCTCGAGGCGCCGTTAAGGCCGGTGTTAAGCACGTCGCTGCCATCTACTTCGAAGGTGTTGTACTCGACGCGGCCTCCATTCACGCTGTACTTGACACTGCCTACCACTCCCACCTTGGCTTCGTCTTGCCCAGTCTGATTGCTCACGCCGGGAGCGAGGGCGATGAGCTGAGTGAAATTGCGGCCGTTGAGTCCGATCGACACTACTTCCTTTTCTGTGATCGTGCCGGAAACGCTGGCGGTCTCGGTCTCCACCTGTCCTGCACCGCCGGATTCCACGTTGACTTCGGTTTTCTGGCTTGCCGGTTCCAGCGCAGCGTCAAGTGTTAACTCGGGAACCGCGTTCAACACGATGTTGTCGAAGGTCTTCGCAGCGAAGTTAGGAGCTGTTACCGTCAGGGTATAAATTCCCGGGTTGAGTGCGGTAAAGGAATATGTGCCTTTGTCGTTGCTCTGGGTTTCAAATGTTTCCCTGGCCTCGTTCTTCAGCAGCACTTTGGCGCCGGTTACGACCGCTCCAGTTTGGTCCGTGATCGTCCCGTTAATAGCGCTCTTGTTCCCCGGCGCCTTCGGCAGCTCCTGACCGAAGCTGGACGACAACCCGAAGAGCACGAGTGTGAGGATAGTAATAGTGAGGCGACAAAAACCGTACAGCGCGGAGACTCTCACACCGATTGCTCCCGGACAGCACTCTTTTGAAGGGTTGAAAACGCAAACCAGAGTCCGGAACGGCAGGTCGGCCCCCCGATTGACGCGAATTCTGCCGGCTGTTTTTTCAATCGGTCCATGTGATATCGCTGATTTTCAACGTGGGGTGCAGGAAGCAGCGCCTATCCTCGTTTTCGTTTTCGACAAAACCCCATTCGCGCAATTGGCTTATGGGCCGCGGGACGGGCGGAATGAGCGTAGGGTAGAGAAGTTCTGGTATTATGTCAAGTAAATAGATCGAGATACTGTATATGGTCGAAAGGCTCTAAAGACGCTTCCATCTACGGAAAAGGAACTTTCTTACCGATATGCCTCATCTGCTGCCATCCGTCACAAGAATTCTTGCTCTGGGAATAGCACTGTTGTCTTTGGCGCCGAACGGCGCCGCTCAATTCTTGCCGGCCTCTCCGCCGATTGCCGATCCAGCCGACGCCCGTTTCGCTGGAGTTACCGAGGACTGGACCTCGCCCGGTTTGAGCAGCAGCCATCTCCGGCCGGTTCCGCCGCTCATCGCCTATACAGATGACACTCACCCTGGCTACACCGTGCAATTGATCCAGTTGCAGTGGCGATGGGGTGATCCACTCGACGTTTACTTGATCAAGCCTTCGGGGATGAAGAATCCGCCGGTAATTGTGAATCTCTACGGCTATCCGGCGGACACGGACCCCTACAAGAATGAAATCTTCCAAAAGGCCCTGATCAAGGACGGCTTTGCCGCCGTGGGCTTCGTTTCCGCGCTCACCGGACATCGCTATCACGACCGGCCGATGAAGCAGTGGTTCCTCAGTGAACTGCAGGAATCGCTGGCCACCTCGGCACACGACGTCCAGATGGTGCTGAATTACCTGACCGATCGCGGCGATCTCGACATGACCCGCGTGGGCATGTTCGGGCAGGGATCGGGAGCCACCATCGCGATCCTGGCTTCGGCGGCTGATCCGCGCATCAAGGTGCTCGATGTCCTGGATCCCTGGGGTGATTGGCCAACCTGGATGGCCACTTCTCCGTTGGTGCCGCAAGACGAGCGGCAAGACTATCTGAAACCGGAATTCTTGAAGAGAGCGGCCGCGCTGGAAACGTTTGAGTGGCTGCCAAAGATCCAGGCAAAGAAATTCCGGTTTCAGCAATTGCTGTTCGAGACCGACACGCCGAAGGCTGTCAAAGAAAAACTGAGGGCGGCGGTCCCCGCGGGCACACCCGTCGTGCTCTACAAAACGTTGGAAGAGTTCAAGGCAGCTTTCCCTTACAGCACGAATCTGGAATGGATGGAGCACGAGCTACGGTCGCTTCCGGAGCCGGGAACGGCTGCAACGACGGCGACCCCTCAGCCGCATTAGTTCGATGGATCGACTCCGACACGGCAATCAGCTTTCGAAAGAACCGCGCTAACGGCCGATGGCACGGTCCCACTTTTGCCGGGCTTTTGGCGTCCCGCGCGGGTTCCGGGGGGTTCGACTTTCTCCTGCCGTTAACCTAATTTTAATATAGTAACTCTATCAATTTACTTGACATTACCAACAGGCCAATCTACGCTTCGTTTGCCCATAGGCAGATCCCCTTCGCATATGGACGATGTTGTCGAAACTACCCTCGAAAGGAAATTTAAAATGTCGCGTATCAAATCAATCTTGGCGATGCTGGTGCTGACCCTGCTCGGGGGCATTGCTCCTCAGGCACACGCTCAAACTTTGAAAGTCTTGATTGCGGGTGCGTCGTCGCAGTGGCAGACACTCGCCCTCGCCGCTTACAACAACGGCACCAGCCTCGTCTCAGGTGGTGGCGCAACTTTCCACTACACCAATAACACGACTATCAATTTCAACCTGGTTGATAGCCGTGGCGGAACGACTACTGACACCGGCCAGGTCTGGATCGTGTGGGATTCCGCTACGTCCCCGAACGTCTGGGCATTCATCAGTGTTGACTCCGTCACCGGGGACCGCTGCTACTTTGCCGTACCCAAGTGCACTGTCTCCTACCCTGGCACCACTCTGCCAGTACCCGCAAATGCGATTACAGTTTGGCCCGATACTTCCACGGATACACAACCCCCCGCAAACGTAGCAGCCTTGTTCGCCAACGCTTCTCAGTCTGTGAACGTGGCAGCGACGGACATTCGCCCTGAAGATGCGGTTTGGGCCGAATGCCGGGTAAACTCCCCACTCGGCGCCGGAACAGCAGCGGGCGCTACACCCCCCAGCGATGGTCTTGACGGCCTCGGATACAGCCAAGCCTCCGCTACCCAAACTTCGGGCGCCTGCTTTACCTACACTAATGCTACTCAGAGTCCGATCAACGGAATTGGACACCCGATCCTCAGCGGCTACCCTGGCAGTACGAAATCAACCAACGTTCTCGCGTTCGCTATCAGCGGGAAAGATCCCATCACCGGAACGAAGATCGCTGCGTATACGGTTTACGCTATTGGCGCGGCTCCAGTCGTATTCCTCACCAACCGCCAGCATAACCTGGCAAACCTGGCGAACGTCACCGAACAACAGCTACAGCAGGTGCTCTCGGGCACGAATTGCGACGGTGGTGCCTTCGGTTCCGCTTTCGCGGGGCCCATCAATATCTTCCTGCGTGACCCGCAATCTGGCACGTACAACACAGTGGAAGCCACGGTAGCGCGTTACCCCACTGTTTATCCCAACCCGGTTATTGGCCTATCGCAGGAGACGAATGTAAACGCCCCAGCCAACAGCTACCAACTGAACGGCTACGCCTCGGCCTGCGCTGCGGGTGCGGGCCAGCGGTTTCGCACGATTGGTACCAGCGAAGAAATAAAGGCTGTCTACAACTCGAACAGCTCCACCGTCTTCTCGACCAGCGCTCGCGACGGCATCGGCTACGCCTACTTCAGCTATGGGAACGTCAACACGGCCAAACAGGTTCTCTCCGACAGCGTCAATTACGGCTACCTCCAACTGGACGGCGTCGATCCGATTTGGGCGTCATACGGAATAGGACACGCCATCGATCCCGGCGAGCCCACTGGCGCTGGCCAGTTGCCCAGCCCGGCGGACCTGCCTTCGGCAGCGGTTCCGACCGGTTGTGCCAGCACCTTCCCCTGCCCGGAAAACTTAATCTGGGGCGGCGGAGCTTCCTACCCGAACCTCCGCAACGGCACTTACCGCTCCTGGTCGCTGCTGCGCCTCATTGCCACCGGAACTGCGGGAACGAATGCCGCGGCTCTGGTCAGCTCGGCGGAAAAGCAAGCCGTTGTCGTCACTCCCGACTTTGTGCCGGTAGCGGCTCAAACGATCACGGCTGCGGAGAATCCGCTTGGTTATGCGATCACGGATAAGGGCCTCCTGTTGCTGCGTTCGCACTACCAACAGTACGACGGGGCCGGGGTTGATATTGGCGTGGCTCCGGTGAACGAACCCACCGCGTCTGAAAAGGGCGGCGATATGGGTGGATTGGTCATCCCCACCGCGATCGGCATAACAACTCCAACGCTCAGCGAGAAACAGACGCAGATTGTGCAGAGCTCCAACTCACAAACTGGCGGCCTGGGTCCGGTGCCGAGATCATCTGCGCCGTAATCTGGATCAAGACGTTAGCGAGCAATCGAACTCCCAACAAGGCGGGCCGTTTCATCGGTCCGCCTTTTTTCGTGAAATTGCACAGCAGCAGTCTGGAATATAAAAATCGCAGGGCAATTACTTGGTCACCCGCCACCTGATTCGCGCTCGCACGAAGCTTTTCATACTTAGAACTCGAAGAACTTGGCTCTCGATATGCAGGCTTCTGGTCTAGGCCGTGGCCATCTGGCAGGTCATGTAAATTGTTCAGGCCTTTCGGGTAGGGTATGGCAATTTCAACCTAGGGCGTTTACCTGAGTCCGCTGCATTCGGACGGATGAAGTTTCGTCAAAGGCAAGCTCCTTTCTGCCTCTGGGGCCGACCCGTGCGCTGTTTAGGGAGCAAGCGGATAGTCGCATCCAGCAACGGAGCCTGCCTCTTGGCCCTTTCCCTGGATGAAGTTAGATAGAGTTTACGCACCTTTGGCACCTCCCGTAGAGTTCCCGGCCTACTAAGTGAATGGTCCCTCACCAGGCATTCGAAGACCAGTTCCGCTTTCTGGAAGCCCCGGTAGTTCGTGCAGGCGCCTGTGGAAATGGCTGTTCTTTGGTCACAGCCATTTCCGTCTCAAAATGGCATTGTGGATGCTACACATTATGGAAACCTCCCAGCAGCCTGAAGGTCTCAGAGCGGAGGCAAATCCAGAACCCACGGGGGTAGCAATGACGGAGCAGTCCGTTCAGCTGGGACCGCGCGAGCAACAAATTGTCGAATTGCTTTTGCAAGGCTGTGACAATGCCGAGATTGCCAGCCAGCTCAAGATGGCGCGCAGAACCGTAAAGGCTCATTTCAACCGGTTGTTCCTCCGTTTCGGAATCACCGGCGGAATCAAGCGAGTGAAACTCGCCACCCTGCTCTATCGGAGGCAATTATGTTTGCAAACGAACGTTATGGAACCCGTATCCCCAGCCAACGTGAAAACCGCGTCATCGAGCTTGTCGCCCAGGGCCTGAAGAACCGCGACGTAGCCCATGAAATCGGCACCACGGAACACGTGGTGAAGAACTATCTCCGTGTGATCTACGACAAGCTTGGACTCTGGAACCGGGTCGAGCTTGCCTTGTGGTATGAATCGCGCAGGAACGAACCAGAACTTCCGGCGTGAGGTGAGCCAAGGCGAGTCTTCAGGGCGAGAGGACATTTCCCGAGGGCAAATTTTCACTCACAGTCGAAAGCCTGCAGGTTGCGGAGTCGCTCGGCCGCAGCCTTTCCGCCCTTGCGGGCGGCTGCATCCAGCAACACGCGGGCCTGGTCGCAACTCTTCGCCACTCCGTCTCCCCGAAGATACAAATCCGATAGAGTCATGGTTGCCGCAAGGTTGCCCTTTCCCACCGCCTTCCACAACCACAGTGCGGCTTCAGCCTTGTCGCCAGCTACGCCCTGGTTGCCGTTCAAGTATTTCTCCGCCAGCGCCAACTCTTCCGCACCGTTCTGTTCAGCGGCGAGGGGAGCGCTTGCGTTAACGGGGACAATCACAGGTGGTGCATCGGTAGCTTCGGCTGTTGGTGAAGTCGCATCCGGTTGTTTTTGGCTTTTCACCGAGGGCGCAGCCGGAGCACTTCCCGGCAAGGTACTGCCTGTCGAGGCAGGCTGCGGTGCCGGGGTTGCAGCTGCGGACTCCGCCCGGACAGTTCTTGCGGGTAGGGTCTGCTGAAGCGCACTCCGCGAGGGCGCCCGCGTCGTCCTCCATGCCATGTAAATCATCACCGCGAGAAGGATCGCGACAACCACGCCCAAGACTCGGTAATGATGGGGAGCAGATTGGGATTCCACGTCCAAATCCGGGAGATACTTTTCCGCTGGCGCCCAGACCGGCTCCTCAACGCCCTGAGGTCTGTCGTGATTGATGGGGGCAACTGCAAAGTCGATTGCATCCGCAACCGAGTTTTCGCCGAAAGAGCGGTCACACCAACTTCCAGTCGCAATCGGCTCGGCTTCCGGAGACACCAGTGTCTCCGGCGCCACTTGCAATGAGACGCCACACATCCCGCAAAATCTTTGCCCGGCGGAATTTTCATGAGCGCATACATGGCATGTGCCGCCCGGTGCCGCTGTGGCTGTAAGCAAGTCAGGCGCTTCCGCCGGCACAGTGTTCTGGTTGCCGTTTTCTCTTTCCCGCGCGTTCTGGTCATGGACGATTTGAATGGAATCAGACTCCGCCGGGGAAAGATTCCGCAGTTCCCGAAGCAGCTCAGTGATTGCCTCTCCGCGCTTTTCCGGCGGATTGGTGAAATACACCTCGGCCCATCGTCCCATATGTGCTGCCAGGAGCGGATTCAAGAGGGGATTCAGTTCCGGATCCGGCAACGTATTGGCGTCCGATTCGTTGGTGGAGTGAGACACGGGCATTCTCCGGAGAAGCCTAGCATTTATGATTGCACTACCGGGAACGACGGTTGTCAAATCTGGCGGGAATTTGCTAACCGAAGTAGGGAGGCGGAAATTAGTCGCAGGCTTTACGAGAGGAAGGTTCGAACTGATCCAGTTGGGCGTCACGCTGAGTGGTGACCTTGCCATCGGGTGTCTTGCCATAAAGGTCGGAACCGGGGCAGTAGTAAAGAGCGGTGTGAACGTCGACCCAGACCTGCATATCAGGATTGCCTTTATATTCCGGGGCCTCGGGAGTCTCCGCCAGCCCCAGACTGATCAAGAGCTTGTCGAACGCCGAAAGATCTGCATCCGCGGCCGGCTGTTTGCGTTGATTCGAGCTTGCGGATACGGCAGTCCCACGCCCCGTGGCGCCGACTGAGTGGTTGGACCAGATCCCCCAACGAATCACCACCGTCACCAGAATGACGGCAACGGCAAGGTAGAAATCGCCGCGCCGGGAACGCCAGAAGCTGGCCATCGCGCTAGGCGCGCGCGTCGCTGACAGCGATTCCAGAAAGTCCCGGGCTCGAGCTGCGGAACTCCATACAAAATCTTCACGCTGCGGTCTTGCCAGCCCGCTTGTGGGGTTTTCGATATTGTCTTTGTCGAGCATCGGCTCCGGCGATACTGGCTCCGCGACCGCATCTTCGTTAGCGGCGGCCGCGCTCAACGACCGCTTAAAAAACAGGTTGCTTTCTTCCAACTCCGGCAGAGAGAACGCCTCCGGTGGGTTATCTTTGAGTTCGTCTTCCTCAAGATCCGCCTCATTGCGATGTTTATTCCCTACAACCGGGCGCGTCGTCTCCCCGGAAGAGGTTCCATTAAGAGGCGAGGCCGCGAAAGCCTCCTTGCCGCTTTGCTGCATATGCCACGCCGATGCCAGCTTGCTCTGCATGCTGGACGGTCCGCCGTCGCTGGCTTTTGGAGCGCCACACTTGCCGCAAAACTGCTCCCCGGCCAACAGATTGCTTCCGCACTTCCAACAGGAGGGTTTAACCGCGTTCGCCGCCACGCTGCTACTACCTGCGGCCGAGGATTGATCTTCCGCCCACGCTGCCAGATTCGGTTGCAGCCTTTCGATCGCCGCCAACATCGTAGATCGTTCGGCAGCCATCGACTTCTTTAACGTCAACTCCGCATCCCGGCCCAGCGCTTCCGTCACCAGGCCGGCCATCAACTGGCAAGTGTGGATGTCCTGCTCGGCGTAGCCGTGAACCCGATCGAAATAAAGTTCCAGGCCGCCGACGATGCTTCCGTCCTTGTAGATTGGCACGGCAACCAGCGACCGGATTCCCCGCGGGTGGCACGGCTCGGGATCGAACAATAGTTCCGTATTCACGTCGTCGCTGCGAATCACCTGGCCAGTGCGCACGCTGGCCGCGCAGATCGCCGTGGCCAGTGGCACTTCGCTTCCCGCCGGCAAAGCGGAGGCTCCGGCTCCGGCACGATAACGCACCATCTTTCCTTCAAGAATTCCAATCGCTGCGCCGCTCGCACCCGTGATGTGGGCAACTTTCTCGGCGACCACTGCCATCGCCTTGTCCAATTCCAGATGACGCGCCTGAATCTGCCTTTGCGCTTCGACAATCTCGGCCAGGGTAAGCGTGTAATCACTTTCGGAGCGAGAACTCGTTTCTGATTTTGTGTTCTTTTGCAGAGGAACTTGATCCGCCGACTCCTGCTCGCGGAGGCGCTGGTTGTGCGATTCAATTTTCTCTTCCAGTTCCCGCATTTTGCGGTTGTGCTCTTGCAGCACATAGCCGGCTTCCAGCAGCTTTTCGAAGGTCTGCGGGTCGAGAACTGGTTTGTGTTCCTGATCGGTCACGATTTTGTTTGTGCCTGCGGCCAGCCGGCGTGAGCGGGAGGTGGCCCGTCCGGCGACCAAGCCTATTTTAGTGCAATTCCTCCACCAAAGAATCTACGCTATGAGCTCGACTCATTGCGGCAGTTTTTGGTGGGCAGGCGAGGCCTGGCAATCGTACGCCAATCACCAAAGGCGCAACCATACCGAATTCAAAGGGTTACCAGAGCCTAAAACGGAGATTGCATTAACCAGCCACCGGAGTGTGCCGGGGACCCTTCGAAGTTACTCTCGTAAGCTGCAAGAGTATGCACACTTAGCCGTGGCAAACTCCTTCCCTCTTCCCCGCGGCGCAAGCTGGAGGCGATTGGACCAACGCAGGCGAAGTCGACCACGCGCACCGAAATGAACTGCCCCCCATATCCATTTTGGAACATCTCCGCTTTCCCTGCGAAGAGAGAAACTTCATGGTTTGACAGACTCTCGTACAGGCCTATCTATCGAGCCGAAGAACCGGCTCAAAGAGTTCGATGGAAAGGGCTTACATTGGCTGTTCAGGGGCCAGGCTCATGCTTGATTTCACGCGCAACCAGTTCCTATGGTAGCCGGCATTGAGAATATTCCTGAGCGGACCTGGCCCCCAGCTCCTCATTCTTCGACCCGATTTGGAACCGATCGACATGGCGCAGAAATTCTTGAAATCCTTCCTAGCGGCTGGTTCTGCCCCTAAGTGCAAGCTCATATTGACCTTATGACTGGAGCGAAATGACGGAGAAAGTTTGGCGAAGGATGTGCTTATCTGACAATGCGGAACGCGATCGGCAGAATGGCAGAATGGAAGAAAGCTGGAAGATCGCAGGAGAACAGCGTGATGGACCTCGACAGAATGAAAGTGACGCCCCGTGATCAGCAGGTGCTGGATTTGCTGGTTCAGGGGTGCAGCAACAAGGAAATCGCCGGGCAGTTGAGTATCAGCCCGCGCACCGTAAAACAGCACCTGCGCACGCTCTTTCTGCGCGCCGGAATTCGGGATGGGCGAAAGCGCGTGCGGCTGGCGACGGCCGCATTCGGGAGAACGGAGATGAAGTCATGATGCCGCGTGAGCGCCTGACGCCAAAGGAAGTCCAAGTAGCCACCCTGGTCTGGGAGGGTCTTACCAATCGTGAGATCGGTAAGCTCATGGGAACGACGGAACAAGTCATCAAGAATCATCTGCGCAGCACCTTCGACAAACTGGGAGTCTGGAGCCGGCTGGAATTGGCAATGTACGTCGCCAGCCACGGCGGCAGGAATTGGCTGGAAGAGCCGGAGCGCCCGATCTTGGCCGTTGCTCGCGCCGCCGCGAGCTAAGGTCATCGATCCCTCTAAATGGGGCGCCTGCCGGGCAACTGCTGCAAAAGGTTTGCACTCCGGCGCTTTGCCTGCGTTCGGAGGTCTGCGTAACGCATTGAAACACAATGCTCTGGGCTTCCTGGCCGTCGGCCTGAAAATTGCATTAGCACGTTCGACCCAAACCGAGCGGGCTCGCCACACAGCCTTGAGCCGGCTCCGCAGTCCCTGGGCGGGGCGGCAATGGACTACAAAGAGACCTTCTGGATGGCTTGCGACTCGACCGAGCAGTTGCGGGCGGAGTATGGCCCGTTTCACACTCGCGCCGAGGCCGAAGCTGAGGCTCGCAAACTGGGCTTCAGCTATCTGCTACGCTACGAGCACATGCTCGACGAGCACGAGGAAATCCAGGAAGTCCGCTGCATCTTCATTGAATTGCCCGGCACGGTGGTGGTCGAGCCTTCTTTCATCAGCCTGCACACCCGTTGCGCCACCTGCGGCGAGTCTGCTACCCACGACAAAGGGTGGCAGGCGGAAGTTTGGGCTGATATCCACGAGTTCGAACACTCCCGCCATCACGTGCGTCTCTTTGAACACTCCCGCGGCAAGGGACTGAAGGAAATCGGCGGCTGGCGGGGATAGCGGACGGAGGATGGTTGACGGCGCCCGGCACGGCCTGCGCGCCGCGTTACGCGGCTGGTGACAGTTCGCTGGCTGCACCTCGATCCACGAACCAGATCAGTTTGCCCTCGCTCGGCTGCACCAACTTGGAAGGGTATTTCTCAGCTGGAGCCTTGCCTTCGAGAACTTCGTGCAGAACCGCCGCCTTGTCCGTTCCACTGACCAGAAACGCTACACAACGCGCCGCATTGAGCACCGGCAGCGTGAAAGTAATCCGCTCGGTTTTCAGTTTCTCCACCCAATTGGCCACAACCAGCCGCGATTTCTCCTGCAACGCAGCCGTTTCCGGGAACAAGGATGCGGTATGTCCGTCCGGTCCCATGCCCAGCAGGATCAAATCAAAGCGGGGAAACTGGCCGGGCCCGAGCGCGAAAAACTTCCGGAGCGTCTGCTCGTAGGCTTCCGCCGCGGCTGAGGCGTCCGGATTCCCGGCGGGGATGGGAAAGATATTGGCAGGCGGAATTGGAACCTTCGACAAAAGATTCTCATTGGCCATGCGGTAGTTGCTATCCGGATCGTCCCCAGGAACGTGGCGTTCATCGCCCCAGAAAAAAAACATTCGATCCCAGGGCAGGCTGGCGCTCGCGTTCGCCGCGATCAGGGTATACAGGTTCTTTGGAGTCGATCCGCCCGAGAGCGCAATGGTGAAGCGCCCACGCTGCGCGACCGCCTCGGTAGCGTCGTGGATTACTTCCTCGCCTGCCGCCTGAAAAAGATCCTGCGGAGTGGCCAGTCTGCGCAATTCGAGGAGTTCGCTCACAGCCCCCCTCCTCGGCCATTCTTGGACTTCGCAGCCGCACACCGTGCTGCACCGAGCAGACCAGCCTTGTCGTTAGTGATGACCTGCACCGGAATGCTCTCGAGAAGCGGGCGCAATCTTCCTTTATCCAGAAAAGCCCGCATAAACAAAGGGCCCGTGAGTTTGGAAAGAATCTTAGGCGAGATTCCGCCACCCAGAAAAATTCCTCCGGTAGCCATCGCCTTAAGCGCCAGGTTTCCCGCTTCCGCACCGTAAACCGAGACCCAGAGATCCAGTGCCTGCTCGGCCAATGGATTCGTCCCGTTCAGTGCGGCGTGGGAAATCGCAGCGGCTGCGTTTGCCTGGCCAAGTTGTGCGGCAAATCCGGCGGGTTCGTCTGCGCATCCCTTGGCTCGTAGAAACTCGTATACATTGACCAGTCCGGGTCCGGAGAGAATGCGTTCGTAGCTGACATGGCCATAGCGGCTCGCGAGGAATCGCAAAAGTTCGATCTGCAACTCCCCTTGAGGCGCGAAATCCACATGTCCGCCCTCGCAGGCGAAAACCTGATGTTGGCTGCCGTTCCAGAACAATCCCGCTTCCCCCAAGCCCGTTCCCGGCGCGATGACCGCCTGATTCCCAACCGAGGGCGCAACTCGATTCAGAGGAAGCAAATCTTGCGGGGTGAGCGCGCCAATACCCCACGCACTTGCTTCCAGATCATTGATCAAGAGAGTGGCGGGCAGTTGAATTTGTTTCGCCAGGCGGGACTGTTCAATGACCCAGGGAAGGTTCGAGGTCTCGACCCTTCCATTGTGTACCGGGCCGGCAATTCCAAAACACGCAACCTCGGGCCTGGTGACAGCGCCAGCCAGGAACTTGGAGACAATCTCACCCAGTTCGCTGTATTCGCGGCTGGGAAAGACAGTCTCGGAAATCATCCGGAGATGGCCGTTTTGTGGCTGAAAATAGGCCAGTCGAGCGTTGGTTCCTCCAATATCGCCGGCCAGGATCATTTCTCGAAGTTCCTCCAGTGGCGCCCATCGCGCTCCAGCAGTTCGTCGGCCTCTTTTGGTCCCCAGGTGCCCGAAGCGTAATTCGGGAAGCTCCTCGGCGGCAGCGCCTTCCACAGATCGAGCACGGGGTTGACCACGCTCCAGCCCGCTTCCACCATGTCGGCGCGTTGAAACAGCGTCTGGTCGCCGATCATGCAATCGTGCAGCAGTCGCTCATAGCCGGTGCTGGGCTGCTTTCCAAAGTATTCTTGATATTCAAAGTTCATGTCCACGGTTCCCAGGCGCATGACCGGGCCCGGGACCTTCGCCGCGAATTGCAGGGAAATGCCTTCCTCCGGCTGGATGTGCAGCACCAACTGGTTCGGCACCATATGTTCCACGGAAGTATCGCGGAACAGCACAAACGGAGCCTGGCGGAACTGGATCACGATGTGGGTATTGCGCGCCGGCATGCGCTTTCCGGTACGCAGGTAGAAGGGAACATCGGCCCAGCGCCAGTTGTCGATCAACAGCTTCATGGCGACGAAGGTCTCGGTCCGTGAATCCGGAGCAACATCGGGTTCGGAACGATAGGCGGGAACCTCCACGCCATCTTCTATGCCTTCTCCGTACTGCCCGCGCACCGCCCGGGTGAGGACGTCCTCGTCGCTGAGCGGCTGAATGGCATGCAAGGTCTTGGCCTGTTCGTCGCGCACCGCATTAGCGTCAAACGAAATAGGAGGCTCCATCGCGGTCAGGCTGATCAGTTGCATGATGTGGTTGGGCACCATGTCGCGCAGCGAGCCCGCGTGCTCGAAATAACTGCCCCGGCCTTCCACGCCTACGGTCTCGGCCACAGAGATTTGTACGTGATCGATGTAGCGCCGGTTCCAGATGGGCTCAAAGATTCCGTTGGCAAAGCGAAACGCCATGATGTTCTGCACGGTTTCTTTGCCCAGATAATGATCGATGCGATAGATCTGTTTTTCGTCGGCGAGTTTCAGCAATTGCTGGTTCAGGGCTTTGGCCGATTCCAGGTCGTGGCCGAAAGGCTTTTCGATGATCACCCGGCGCCAGTGGTCGTTGTTTTGCTCCATCATTCCATTGGCTGCGAGCTTTTCGACAATGGGCCCAAAGAAGCTCGGAGCCGTCGCCATGTAAAAGAAGACGTTCTGATGCGTGTCATGATCGCGGTCGATCTGAATCAGACGATCTTTGATCTTCGGATAAAGCTGGTCATCGTTGAAATCGCCAGCGAAATAATAGAAGCGGCGCGAGAAGTTGTCCCAGGTGTCGGCGTTGACGCAGTCGCCGCAATAATCCTTCACATCCTTCAAGATGCTCTTGCGAAAATCCTCGTCCGTCATTGGCGAACGGGCCACCCCCAGCACCGCAAACTCTTTCGAGAGCAAGTCTGCGCGGGACAGGTTATAGAGTGCCGGAATCAGCAGGCGTGCCGTCAGATCTCCAGCTGCGCCGAAGATTACCATCACGCAAGGGTCGCCTTGTTTGCCGACACGCGGTGTGGCCAGCGTGGGTTGTTCCGCCAATTGAGCCATGATCAAATCCTCGAAATTCTCCGCCGGTCCTGTTTTGGTTACGCGCTCTTCTTAATCGCTCCGGCCTCGATGTGTCCACCGAATTTCTGCCGCATGGCAGAAAGCATCTTTTCCGCAAAAGTATGTTGCTGCCGCGAACGGAAGCGCACATACAAGGCCGCGGTCAACACATCCGCAGGCACCGCTTCTTCGAGCGCAGCCTGAATCGTCCAGCGCCCTTCGCCGGAATCCTGCACGTAGCCTTCGTACTCTGAGAGCGTCGGATTCTCCGTCAAAGCCATCGCAGTGAGATCGAGCAGCCACGAACTGACCACGCTGCCCCGCCGCCAAACCTCGGCGATATCCGGTAGGTTCAGATCGTACCGGATATTTTCCGGCAAGTCTTTGCTGGTGGCGTTCTTGAAAATGTCGAAGCCCTCGGCATAAGCCTGCATGATGCCGTATTCGATTCCGTTATGCACCATCTTCACAAAGTGGCCGGAGCCGGAAGGCCCGCAGTGGATGTAGCCCTGCTCGGCCGTGCCCCCAAGTTTTTCCCGGCCGGGAGTGCGCGGAATGTCGCCGACACCCGGAGCCAGCGTCTTGAAAATCGGATCGAGCCGCTGCACCGCTTCCTTGGGACCGCCGATCATCATGCAGTAACCACGATCGAGTCCCCACACGCCACCGCTGGTTCCCACATCCACGTAATGAAGGCCTTTGTCTTTGAACTGACCCGCGCGGCGAACGTCATCTTTGAAATAGGAATTGCCACCGTCGATGATGGTGTCGCCGGCTTGCATGTGTTGCGCGAGCTTCTGTACGGTCTGCTCTGTGGGACCGCCCGCCGGCACCATAACCCACGCCGCACGCGGCGGCGTCAGTTTGCCAACCAGATCTTCCAGCGACGACGAACCACCCGCGCCTTCGCCGGCAAGCTGCTTCACCGCATCCGCACTGAGGTCTGAGACGACAAGTTGATGTCCGCCGCGCATCAGGCGCCGCGTCATGTTCGCGCCCATCTTGCCCAGACCCACCATTCCCAATTGCATGCATCACTCCTTAACTCTAATGTCGGCGTGTCGCCGATAGTTCCTAGGCCCGCGACTAGAGAGACTTCGGACGACTCAAACAGCTTTTCCCTTTAGCTGCGTGCCCTTCTGCACCGCCGCCAGCAATTTGTGGAACGCATCCGCAAACAGCTTCACTCCGTCGTCAGTAAGCTTGGTGGTCACTTCTTTGATTGAAATGCCGGTCCTTGCCAGATTGTCCATCACATTCTGCGCGCCGGCCACATCCTCGGTGAGGCTGTTTCTCAACTTGCCATGATCGCGGAATGCGTCAATCGTGGCCGGTGGCATGGTATTCACCGTGTCGGGTCCGATTAATTCCTCGACGTACATCACGTCGCGATAGGCGGGATTCTTCGTGCTCGTACTCGCCCACAGAACGCGCTGCGTCTGTGCTCCCTGGGCCGCCAGGGTCTGCCATCGCGGTCCGCTGAAGATGCGCTGATAGCGAAGGTAGGTCAGCTTGCCGTTAGCAATCGCAACTTTGCCGAGCAGGCTCTTCAGCAGCGCCTGCTGCTGCGCGTCGGTAGTAGTTTTCAGCTTCTCGTTGATCATCGAATCCACCAGCGAGTCGATGCGGCTGATAAAGAAGCTGGCCACACCGCCGATTTTCTTCAAATTGCCGCCGCGTTTTGCCAGATCCTCGAGTCCGGCGATGTGAGCTTCCGCAACCTGCTCGTACACTTCCTGCGCGAACAGCAAAGTCACGTTGACGTTGATGCCTTCGCCAATCGCCTGGCGAATTGCGGGAAGCCCCTCGGCCGTTCCCGGAATCTTGATCATCACGTTCTCGCGATTCACCTCTTTCCACAATCGGCGCGCTTCGTCGATCGTCTCCTGCGTCTTCCGCGCGAGCAGGGGAGACACCTCCAGGCTGACATACCCATCCCGGAACTTTGAGCTGTCATAGACCGGACGCAGTATATCGGCGGCGCCTTGAATGTCGCGAATCGCAATCTGTTCGTACCGGGCCTTCGTGTCGAGATCATCGCGCGTAGCCAGCGACTTCAAAATGTCGTCGTACAGCGAGCTCTCGCCGATCGCTTTCTCGAAGATCGCCGGATTCGAGGTCATTCCTCGCAGGCCATCATCGGCAATCATCGCTTTCAGGCTGCCGCTTGTGATCAGGTCGCGCCGGATGTAGTCAAGCCACATCGACTGCCCATAGCTCAGTAACTCTTTTAAAGGATTCGTAGCTTTTGAGGTCTCCAGAACTCCAGTTGGCTGCATGATGATTTCTCCTGATGAAACCGATGGCGAACTTCTTTCTGTGGTTAGGCGCTGTCCGATCAAGTTTGGTTGCCACTTCAGTTTGCGAGTGGAAGTTAGGCTAACGCCGTTTACTTTTCCGCAATCGCCTTGCGCGCTTCCGCGACTACCGCATCTGCGGTGAAACCGAAAAACTTCAACAAATCTTTGAGCGGCGCCGAAGCGCCGAAGCGGTGCATGCCAATCATTCGTCCCTTCAACCCAACATACCGCTCCCAGCCGAAGGTTGCTGCCATTTCCACCGAAACCCGCGCCGTCACCAAGGACGGCAGCACGCTTTCCTTGTAGGCGGCATCTTGCTTCTCGAAAATATCCCACGAAGGCATGCTCACCACTCGTGCCTGAATGCCTTCCGCCTTGAGCCTTTCGTAGGCCTCGATGCACAGGGAAACCTCACTGCCAGTTGCCATCAGAATCACGTCGGGTTTGCCACCGGGTGCATCAGCCAAAATGTACGCCCCTCTTGTTGTGCCAGAGGCCGCGCCATACTTCGTGCGGTCAAACGTGGGAATCGCTTGCCGCGTCAGTACCAGCGCCACCGGCTGATGCTGCAACTGCGCAATGATCTTCCACGCTTCGACTACTTCATTGGCGTCGCCGGGGCGAAGCAAAACCAGATTCGGCATGGCGCGCAACCCCGCCAGTTGCTCGATCGGCTGGTGGGTTGGCCCGTCTTCTCCCAGACCGATTGAGTCATGCGTGAAAATGAAAATCGAAGGAATCTCCATCAACGCGGAAAGCCGTATGCTGGCCCGCATGTAGTCGCTGAAATTAAAGAACGTCGCACCGAACGCCCGGATCCCGGAAACTACCATCCCGTTTACACTCGCTCCCATCACATGCTCGCGAATGCCGAAATGGAAGTTGCGCCCCGCGTAGCTGCCAGCCTGGAAGTCGCCCGCTCCTTCAAACTTCAGCGTAGTTTTGTTCGAAGTAGCCAGGTCGGCAGAGCCGCCGATCAGCCAGGGAATATTCTGCGCCAGCACGTTCAGCACCTTCCCTGAACTGTCGCGGGTAGCGACTCCCTTCGCATCCGCAGGAAATGTGGGCAGGTTCTTGTCCCAACCGTCTGGCAATTCGCGGCGCTGCATGCGATGCAACCAGTCGGCCAATTCCGGATACTTGTGCGAGTACGCCTCGTACATCTTCGCCCATTGTGAGCGCACCTCCTGCCCGCGCTTCCCAATTCCATCCCGGAAATGTTCGCGCACGCCCTCCGGCACCAGAAACTTGGCATCTTCCGGCCAGCCATAAAACTTCTTCGTCAGCCGCACTTCCTCTTCGCCAAGCGGCTCCCCGTGCGCCGCACTGCTGTCTTGCTTGTCCGGCGATCCATAGCCAATATGACTGTCCACGATGATCAGAGTTGGACGGTCCGTCGTCTTCTGAAAAGTTTCGAAAGCTCGCGCCAGCATCTCCAGGTCGTTGGCATCGGCGACGCGCGTGACATTCCAGCCGTAGCCCACAAAGCGCGTAGCCACGTCCTCGCTGAACGACCAATCCGCGGGACCATCCAGCGTGATGCCGTTGTGGTCGTACATCCAGCACAGATTCGAAAGCTTCAGATGGCCCGCCAGCGAAGCCGCTTCTCCGCCGATGCCTTCCATGATGTCGCCGTCGGAACACATGGCGTAGACGTTGAAATCGAAGACCTCAAAGCCCGGACGGTTGAAATTCGCGGCCAGCCACCGACTCGCAATTGCCATTCCCAGACTGTTTCCCACTCCTTGACCCAGCGGACCCGTCGTGGTCTCGACCCCGGTAGCGAGGTGTGATTCGGGATGTCCCGGAGTCCGGCTTCCGAGTTGCCGGAAGCGTTTGATCTCCTCCATCGGAATTGCCAGTTCCTTCAGAACCTCCCCGTCCGCGCTGACTTGGTGCACACCTGCGAGATACAGCATGGCGTAGAGCAGCATGGAGGCGTGCCCGTTCGACAGCACGAACCGATCGCGGTTCAGCCATTTCGGATCTTCCGGGTCGTAGCGCAGAAATTCCTGCCACAGGCAGTAAGCCACCGGCGCCAGGCCCATGGGCGCGCCGGGATGTCCGCTATTAGCCTGTTGCACCGCGTCAATCGCCAGCGTGCGGATCGTGTTAATGCACAGCGTATCCAGTTGCTTGCCCGTCACCACTGCTTGTTCGCTGACTGCCATGCGATGCGCGCTCCTTCCAGGAGAGAATTCCGCCTCAGCTTGGGTTGCTCCGCTGGACAATCCTATTAGAGCTCCCAGGTAAAGAAAGGGTTTCAGTTACGCATCGAGTGTATCAATTTCTCGTTCTCGGGGGCCAATGTCGTGGGATTTGTGAAAAGATGAAGAGAAAACGCAGGAACGGAAGCAATTCGAAGAAACGGCGATAACCTACTTTAGCAGTTGCAGGTAGCTGCTCTCGCTCTTCGACGCCCGGGTGGTTTCCTGGACATACTTCAGAAACTGGCGAAGATTCTCTTTTTCGGCGGGATCTAATCCTGCAAAGCGAATGCGCACTCCCCCAGCGGGCACGCTGCGCGTGACTACTCCGTTCAGCGCCAGGCCCTTGACCCAAATCTTGCCACTCGCGACCCAAAGCCCAATCTCGACTTTGGCTCCGCCGCCGATGTGGTTGGCGGTCTCAACCTGGCATCCGCCCAGGCTGGTGTTGGAGAGATTGCCCCAGATGGGAGCAGCCGCGTTATCGACGTGCAGTTCCACCGCGACAAAACACTTGATTCGTGGGTGCCGTCGTCGATCTTGTCCCCAATTAGGGCTAAAAATGTCGGGCTCAAACGGAGGAGTAGACGAGGCCCGAGTAGGCAGGACCTGCGGTGAAGGCTCCGTCGCAACTTTGGTTGGCGAGGCAGTCTTCGTGCCGCCCGGTGCATCTTTCTTGATCTCGCGCATAGCCGCGAGCAGCGCTTCTTCTCTGCGCTCGGGCGGCGCATCGCGATAAATCTGCAGCAGTTTTCCCAGGTTTCGGGCCAGGTCCGGATCGGCTAGCAGCCCTGTCCAGTCCGTTCCTACCACTGCGTTAGGCTTGGAGTCACTCATTGAAATTAGTGCACCGGCTCGCCCTCGCGAACGAGTCCCCGGTTTCAGCTTGAACTATAGTTCAGGTGCCTACAAGATGACGGAAGTCACCCCATTTGCGGCCCGCAAGTCTTTCAATCGCCCTGTTCCGGCCCTTTGAGTTGCGTTTTCAATGATTCCTGTTGCTCCCTGGTGAGCGACAGAAATTCAAAGCCGTATTGGTACCCGCGCCGGTAGCGAACCACTGCTCGCACTTCCCATGGTTGGAGTGATTCTGGCAGCAGGAAGCTCAAGCCGACCACCTCACCACCATTCAAATCCGCAGCCAGCAGTATGCCAATTCCGGCTTGGGAGAGATCCCTGCAATGTCCCTCGAGCTTCTGGTAATGGTTCTCCAGAAGATGGCTTACTGTGACTCGGAAGTCAGCGGCATGTCTAGGATGCCGTCTTCGCCGACGGTCAGCATTCGAGGCGGGCTTTGGGGTCGAGGCGGGCATGATGCAATACCTGGTTCCAGGGAATGTTTCGAGTTTGAGCTTAAGTCCTAGCGGGGGTCGAAAGTGAGTCGTACAACCTCGGTGGTGTCTTCGGGCGCGGCTTCGAACTTCCACTTCAGGACGGCATCGGCGGCTGATTGAATCAGCACTGGATTCCCTCCCACCACCTTCGTGGACTTCACCGTTCCGTTAGCTCGAACCACAACTTCCAGCTTCACCAAACCACTGATGTGCATGCGCTTGGCGAGTTCCGGGTAGACCGGCGCAATTGTGCTGATTGCCTTTCTTTCCGCGTGGTCCGGCGCCTGAGCCTTGCAGGTCCGCGTGAATAGACCAGCACACACTGCCGCGGTAACGATTAAACTAGCTCGACGCATGGGGGATGGACCTTCACCACTTTATCGGCAGCCGGTGCGGAGTGGAAGTGTCGAAAGTAATGTGGCTCAAGGGAATTGTTGTTGTCCTGGCTACGGAAATCGGCGCTGTGATTCGCTTTTTGCATCGCGACCTGTCTTGAACGAATCAATAGGGAGACAATATGTTATGAGCGAGAAAGGTTGTCCCGAAGACTGTCTTCACAATGGGACTCTTCAGAAACCGGAAATGCCCGGATTCTTATCTCATCCAAACCGCAGATTTTTCGCATTCACGCTGATGTTGCTGTTCTCTGTCGCAGGCCTTCCAGCTCAGAATTCCGCGCCCGTGCCTTCCATCTCCCTGCCCGGATCGCAGAGTCCATTCACCGGCAGCGAGCCTGAGGGCAAAGCCACTCCAGAAGTCCTGCAATTGGGTTTGCAAGACGCTATCGACCGCGGGCTCCGCAACAACCTCGGCTTGCTCCTTTCCGGCGATCAAACCACCATGGCGCGGGGCGAGAGATGGAAAGAACTCAGCGACCTCCTGCCCAATCTTTCGGCCCGTGTGCAGGAAGACGCACAGACGCAGAGTCTGGCGGCGCTTGGCTTCCAGAAGCTGTTCCCGCTGTTTGGTCTGAAGGGCAGCGTCCCTCCCGTAACTCCCACGTTCAATTACTTCGACGCGCGGGCTTCCGTCAGCCAATCACTGTTCAACTTCAAGGATCTCGAGAAGGAACGCGCCGCGTCTGAGAGCTTGAAATCAGCGCTGTACACCTATAAAGATGCGCGGGAACTGGTTGTCCTCGCCGTAGGCAACGCCTACCTGACGTGCATCGCGGCTGCAGCTCGCATCGAAACTACCGAAGCTCAGGTGAAGAACGCCCAGGCTCTGTACAACAAGGCGGTCGATCAGAAAAATGCCGGGCTGAGTCCAGCCATCGACGCTCTGCGCTCTCAAGTCGAGTTGCAGACCCGCCAGCAGCAGCTAATCGCCGCCCGCAACGACTATGCCAGGCAGAAACTTTCTTTAGCGCGCGTGATTGGGCTGCCCACAGGGCAGGAGTTTCAGTTGACCGAGAAAACTCCTTACGAGGCGCTCACCCCGTTGCCCGTCGAGGTCTATTTACAACGCGCCTATGCCTCGCGTTCCGATTACCAGGCAGCACAAGCGCAAGTGCGAGCCGCGGAATTTTCCCACCGCGCCGCTGCGGCCGGCCACTATCCTACCCTCGACTTCAACGCCAACTACGGCGACATCGGAGTCACACCGGCTCACTCCAATGGAACCTGGCAAGTGAATGGAGGACTCAACATTCCCATCTTTGCGGGGGGAAAAGTTCACAGCGACGTTCTCGAAGCCGATGCCCAGTTGAAGCAGGCCCGCTCCCAGTTGAATGATCTCCGCGGCCGCATCGATTATGAAGTCCGCGCCTCACTGCTGGACTTGAGCTCTGCCGCCGAACAGGTAGAAGTGGCGCGCAGCTCCGTCGAGCTCGCAGATCAGGCCCTCATTCAATCAGAGGATCGCTTCTCGGCCGGCGTGGCGGATAATCTGGAAGTGGTTCAGGCGCAGGAGGCCGTTGCCGGCGCTCATGAGAGCTACATCGAAAGCCTCTATGCTCACAACCTGGCCAAGATCGAACTCGCGCGCTCTATCGGAGACGCCGAACAGGGAGTCAAGCGCTATTTGAAAGGCGAACACTAATTCAAATTTATGGATGAGAAAGATCAGCCAGGGAAAGAACCGCCCGATAGCCATACCAAGCCGCTCCCGTCCACGGAACGGGACTTTCATACTCGTCCTTCGCGTACCAGCAGTCCCGGATTCCGCATCGCCGTCGTCATCGCCGCAGTAATCTTGCTGGTTGCTGGATTCTTCGTCTATCGCTATGTCACCAGCTACCAATCCACCGACGATGCCGAAGTAGACGGCCACATCAATTCCATCAGCGCCCGCGTTTCAGGCCACGTCGTGAAGCTGAATGTTCTCGACAATCAATACGTGCAGGCGGGTACGGTGCTGGTGGAAATCGATCCTGCCGATTACCAGGTCGCTTATGACCGCGCCAAGGCCGATTTCGAAGAAGCCCAGGCCGCCGCGGCCGCAGCCGGCGTCAATGTTCCCATCACCTCGGTCAGCACCAGCAGTCAGGTTTCAGCCACGGACGCAAGTGTAGCCAATGCCCGCGCCGGAATCACTGCCGCGCAGCAGCAGTTTGATGCCGCCAAAGCCCAGCGCGACCAGGCCGAAGCTAACAACGTCAAAGCGCAGAACGATCTGGTCCGCTACAAGCAACTCGTCGACAAGCAGGAGATCTCCCAGCAGGAATACGATCAGGCCGTTGCCGCCGCGAAAGCCAATGCTGCTGCCGTCGAAGCTTCCCGCGCCAACGCCGATGCTCTCCAGTCGCAGGTAACGCAAGCCCAGCAAAAGTTGCTGCAGGCCGAAGCGGACTGGCGCAACGCCCAGACCGCTCCCAAACAAGTTCAGGTCATGCGCTCGCGGGCCACCTCTGCCCAGGCAGAAGCGCAGCTCAAGAAAGCCGATCTCGATCAAGCTGAACTGAATCTGCAATACACCAAGGTGATTGCTCCGGTTTCCGGGGTGGTGAGCGACCGCACCGTCGAAGTGGGGCAGAACGTCTCTCCCGGCCAGGAGCTGCTGAAGATCATTCCTCTCAATGATGTCTGGATCACCGCCGATTTCAAAGAGACCCAGCTGCGCGACATGAAGGTAGGCCAGGCCGTCACCATCGAAGTCGATGCCAACGGAAGAAGCTACAAAGGCAAGGTTGACAGCATCGCCGGCGCCAGCGGCGCACGCTTCAGCCTGCTGCCTCCCGAGAACGCCACCGGCAATTATGTGAAAGTCGTGCAGCGCATTCCAGTCAAGATCGTGCTCGATCCCGGCGAAAACAAAGATCAGTCGCTGCGGCCCGGCATGTCGGTCGAGCCTAAGGTCTGGACCCGGCAATGAGCGCGGCTGCACCTCCGCTCGAAAACGCCGAGGTCTGGCGTCCGGCAATCAATCCCTGGATCATTGCCGTCACAGTTACGCTCGCGACTTTCATGGAAGTGCTCGACACTTCCATCGCCAACGTCGCTCTGCCCCACATCGCCGGCAGCCTCTCCGCCGGGCAGGACGAAAGCACCTGGGTCCTGACTTCTTATCTCGTCTCGAACGCCATCGTGCTTCCTCTAAGCGGCTGGCTTTCTTCCATCGTGGGCCGGAAAAACTTTTACATGGGCTGCGTGGCTCTGTTTACGGTCAGTTCGTTCTTATGCGGACTGGCGCCGAACCTGTCGGTTCTCATTATTTGCCGCGTGCTGCAAGGCGCAGGCGGAGGCGGACTGCAGCCCAGCGAGCAAGCCATCCTCGCCGATACGTTTGCCCCCGCCAAGCGCGGTATGGCCTTCGCGGTTTACGGCATCGCCGTAGTCAGCGCTCCCGCCATTGGCCCGACCCTCGGTGGTTGGATCACCGATAACTTTACCTGGCGCTGGATTTTCTTCATCAACATCCCAGTCGGAATCATTTCCCTGCTGCTAACCTCGCGCCTCATTCAAGATCCGCCCTATCTCAAGCGCCGCAAGCTCAGCGAAACCAAGATCGACTACATCGGTCTCGGTTTCGTCGCCCTCGGCCTGGGAACCTTGCAGATTGTTCTCGACAAAGGACAGCGCGACGATTGGTTCGAATCCCACTTCATCGTGGTGCTCTCGGCGATCGCCGCGGCTTCGTTAATCTTCGTGGTCGTCTGGGAGTGGCGCAACAAAGATCCCATCATCGATCTGCATCTATTCCGCGATCGCACCTTCGCGGTCTCCAATTTGTTGATGTTTATGCTGGGCTTTGCGCTGCTGGGTAGTACGCTGCTCCTGCCTTTATTTATGCAGACCATGCTGGGCTACACCGCTGAGCGAGCCGGCCTGGCGCTGATGCCCGGCGGATTCACCATCATGCTCCTGCTGCCTCTGGTGGGATTCCTGCTCTCGCGTTATAGCCCGCGCTGGCTGCTGGTTTTCGGTTTGTCGGTGCTTTCCGCGTCTCTGTTCCACATGGCAGGCTTTGACCTGTTGATCGACTTCCGCACTGCAGCCACGGCTCGCGTGTTCCAGGCCGCGGGCATGGCGTTCCTGTTTGTCCCCATTAACACGGCAGCCTACGCCTTTTTGCCGCGCGACAAGAACAACGCCGCGTCTGGCTTGATGAACCTTGCCCGCAACATAGGCGGGAGTGTCGGAATTTCCCTGGTCACCACCATGCTCGATCGCCGCAGCCAAGTCCATATGAACGATTTGTCGCGCAATCTAAGCGCCGCCAATCCTGCTTTCCGCTCGATGTTACTGGGCGCGACGCAGGCCATGCAGGCACACGGCGCGAGTGCGGCGTTTGCTACCAGGCAGGCTTACGCCCTGATCGAAGGCACCCTTGAGCGGCAAGCCACCATGCTGGCCTATATCGATGACTTCCGGCTACTAGGCGTATGCATCCTCGTCATGGTTCCCCTCGTGTTTCTAATGAAAAAAGCCAGACCCGGCGGCGGGATAGCGGTACACTAATTCGCGTCAAACCGATTCGCGGTAAATCGATTCGCGCTTAAGCCGCCACGAATGGGAAGGGCACGATTTCACTCGTGCCGCTAGGAGTCCGAGAAGGGCAGAGTTCGGGAAGGGCACGACTTCAGTCGTGCCGTAAATGCGGCAGGAATGATCGCGGCTTCAGCCGCTGAGGTACGCTCTTCTCGGAAGGAGCACCATGTTTCGTCTCGTCACCATCGAACGCGAATACGGCTGCGGCGGCGGCGCAATCGCCGCTGAACTGGCCAACCGCCTGGGTTGGAAGCTCTGGGACCGCCTCCTCACCGAAGAGATCGCCCGCTTGGCGAACGTCGATCTCTCCGCGGTCTCACGCTGTGAGGAGCGCATGGACAGCAGCTTCTACCGCCTGGCCAAGACCTTCTGGCGCGGCAGTTACGAGCGCAGTTCGCCTCTCGGCAATCAGACCTTCGATGCCGACCGCATGGTCTCGTTGATGGAGCAGATCGCCCCCAGAATCGCGAAGGAAGGGAATGCGGTAGTGGTTGGCCGCGGCGCGCCATACTTCCTGCGCGAACAGCCCGATGCCTTTCACGTCTTTCTCTACGCCCCGCGCGCCGAGAAGCTCCGTCGCCTGCGCCAGGACGAATGCACCCAAGTGGAAGCCGAGGACCTAGTCGATACCGTAGACCGCGAACGCGTCGCCTTCGTCAAGCACTACTTCGACGCCGACTGGCCCACCCGTTCCCTCTACCACGTAATGATCAACACCGCGGTGGGAAACGAATCGGTCATCGAGACGATTCTCCACACCATGCGAATGGTCGAAGGCGGTCCGAAAGCAACGGACTACGAGCACCCCAAAGTTCCTAGCTCGATCTAGCAAAGAGTGGCGCAAGCGAGATTCGTATCAGGGCACGCATTCATGCGTGCCGTCAAATCGGCCATGGGATCATTGGAGCGCAAAGCGCAAGGAGTGGCAGCAGCATGAATGTCGTCTTTTTCCTTGGTCCCATATACGGTTTCGTAGGGGTGCTTCTGGCCTATTATGCTCGCCCCCTCTCAATTCGGTACAACGCCTGGACTACTCGCCTCCGCGAACGTCATCCCAACCTCAACCCGCCGCCGACTCCTGAATGGCGAGCCCGGAATACGAAGATAATGACGGTCTATTTCCGCGTTGCCGGCCTATTCCTCCTCCTGCTTTCTCTATTTACACTCTTGCACTTGATGGGCAGTGCCGCAAAACCCCACTAAAATTCAAAACTGCCCACTACCCAACAAAGATACCCACACAATTGTCCTTGACTTCGACCCCAAAAACTGCAGCCCTTAATATTACTATACGCATTGGATATTTGACATCCGAATAGCAGTAAGATAACACCAGCAAACTCAATATTTTGCGAGCCGGACCCTCCATTTCATGGCACTCCGTCGATGGTAAGCCAGCTAATTCCTTTGCCCGTAATATTTTGGGAATAAGTTATTTGTTCCCAATATTTTAGCCAGATTCAGCCATATCGAAAACCCGCAACTAACTGATTCCAGATATTTTACGCGAAATCGATATGTATTTTTTCAATGCGAGATCTGACCACTGATTACTGACCACTGATCACTGCCTTCCGCCCCGGACAGCAATCCTCCGCGCAAGCATCTGCCCGCGGCCCAAGTGATCCCAACGCCCGCCGCTCCAACCCCGGATTCATCCGCTCCAGAATCAGTTCCCGAATCATCCCGATAAACTTCGGATGCACTCCAACTGTCTTCGCCCGAGTCATAGGCAGTCCCAGCGATTCGCACAGCTGCCGCGCCTCTACGTCCAGGTCATACAACACTTCCATGTGATCCGCGATGAATCCAATCGGCGCCAGCACCACAGCGGACGCCAGATTCGCAGCTTTCACCTGCCGCAGGTAATCGAGAATATCCGGTTCCAGCCAAGGCTGCCCCGGAGCACCGCTGCGGCTCTGGTAGACAAGGGCATCGTTCTTCTGTCCGATCGCTCCCGAAACCAGCCGCCGCAACTCCTCCAGTTGCTTCACATAGTCGGAGGTGTTCGCCATGGAAGCCGGAATGCTGTGCGCGAGGTACACGATCTGCACGTTTTGGCGCGCATCCGCTGGAACTGCATGCAGCGCATCGCGCACTCGCTCTACCGTCGCTTCCACGAATGCCGGATGGTTGAAGAACGGCCTTAGCTTGTCCACTTCCGGCGCGCCCGGCCCAACCTCGCTCTGCGCCCGCGCGATGTCCTCGCGATACTGCCGGCATCCAGAATACGAACTGTAGGCCGAAGTAACAAAACCCAGAGCCCGCTGAATTCCATCCTGCTTCATTTTTCTGAGAGTCTCAGGTAGCAGCGGATGCCAGTTGCGGTTTCCCCAATAGATTGGCAGCTTCGGCCCGTTTTGCTGCAACTCCGCTTCCAGCGCCGCGATCAGTTCCCGTGTCTGCTGGTTAATCGGGCTCTTGCCCTCGAAGTGGTAATAGTGTTCGGCCACAATCAGCATGCGCTCGCGCGGAACGTTGCGCCCCCGCAGCACGTTTTCCAGGAAGGGAATCACCTCCTCCTTCGATTCCGGCCCACCGAAAGAAACCACCAGAATGGCGTCATAGTTCAAATCAAAGTTCATATCGAAGTTCATGTCGAAATTGGCTGTCGAGGCTCGATTGCAGAACCTGATTCTAAACCGTACGGCGGCCGTCGGGCACCGGATAGCGTCTGACGATCTCGATCGTCTAACACAAGACGCGTGTTAGGCTTTGGCGGGGGCTCATGGAGACGCTAAGGTGATTCGGCGGGTCTTTAAAGCATTTCAATACCGCGATTTCCGCCTGATGTGGTTTGGCGCCTGCACCTCCAGCATCGGCACCTGGATGCAGATTGTGGCCCAGGGCTGGCTCATCTACCGGCTCAGCCACTCGGCGCGCCTCCTGGCATTGGATCAGGTTTTGGGCGGGCTGCCGATTTTCCTTTTTTCTCTTTTCACCGGAGTGATTGCCGATCGGGTGGACCGCGGGAAGATTCTGCTCGGCTCGCAATACGTGCAGATGTTCAGCGCCACCGTGCTCACGTTGCTGGTGGCCACCGGAGTGGTGCACGTGTGGCACATTCTTTGCTTGTCGTTTCTGTCCGGCTGCGCGCAGGCGTTTGGAGCTCCAGCGTACTCGGCCCTGATTCCGACGCTGGTCGACAAGGAAGACATGCCGAATGCCATCGCCCTGAATTCGATCCAGTTCAACGTCGCGGTCATGGTCGGACCAGCTCTCGCCGGGCAGGCTTTGGCGAAGCTGGGAGAGAGTTGGTGTTTCGGCCTCAACGCCCTTTCCTTCCTGGCTCCCATCGTGTCTCTGTCGATTATCACCGCTCGCTTCCTGCCCGCGAAGACCACAGAGTCAATGCTCACCAGCCTGAAGGAGGGCATCCGCTTTACCCGCAAGCAGGGTTCGATGGAAGCCCTGATTGTGCTCGCCTTTTGCATGACCGCTCTGGGCATGCCCATGCGCACCTACATTCCCGTTTTCGTGAAGGATATTTTCCACCGCGGTCCGGAAACGTACGGCAATTTGCTGGCGCTCATGGGGCTAGGCTCGATCATCGGTTCGCTCGGCATTGCCGGTGCCGGCAACATGCGAAAAAAAGGACTCGTCGCCCTCGCAGCGCTCTTCTGTCTGGGTGGGGGAATTTCCGCCTTCGCGCTTTCGAAGTCGTTGCCCTTCAGCGGCGTCGTCCTGGTGCTGGTGGGCGCTTCCATGATGGCGGTCTTCGCCACGGTGAATTCGCTTGTGCAGTTGATTACCACCAACGAAATGCGCGGCCGCGTGATGAGCGTCTACAACTTCGCCTTCCGCGGCGGCATGCCCATGGGGAATCTGTTATCAGGATGGCTCGTGCCTATCTATACCGCGCCGGTAGTCTTGGGCGTGAACGGATTCCTGCTGATTCTTTTGGCGCTTTACTTCTTCGTAGTGCAACGGCGGCTGGCGGCGCTCTGAGTGCCGCAAACCTCGCAGCCAGTCAGCTTACGGGGCTGAACTCCGGTGATTCCACCTGGAGCAAACGGTAGGCTTCGTCCATCGTACGAACTATATGCAGGTTAGGCCGGGTTTCTCCGCCAATGATCTGAAACATGCGGGCCATGCCGTAAACAAAGTCTTTGGGAGCGACGAATACTTTCATATACGCGGTGGGGAATGCGGGCGAAGTCCCGGCCAGCCGCTTTATGGCATCGCTGGAAACATCGAACTTCGTCACTGCGGTCACGTCGGTTATTCCGTGACACGGTGGATGGGATGCCACATATTTTGCCGTTGCAGCGTAGCCCTCGGCCAGAAGCGCGTCCGTCAGCAGGCCGTCTAGAGTCACGCGCAGGACGTTATGCTTTGCGTCGTACTCCAGAATAAATCCCATAAAGATGGAAGACTTGGCCCTATTTCCCAGTGTAGCTGATTCTCCAGACCGAGTTCGATCCGTCGTCGCTTACCAGCAGGGCACCATCTGGTGCCACCGTCATGCCCACCGGCCGTCCCCAGACGTTGCCATCCGGCAGCACGAAGCCGGAGAGGAAGTCTTCATACTCGCCGCTGGCCTGGCCGGACTGGTGCAGCGGCACCCGAATCACTTCATACCCCGCGCGCACAGCTTTGTTCCAGGAGCCGTGTTCGGACGCGAAGATATCTCCCTTGTATTCGGCGGGGAACTGCTGGCCTTCATAAAAAGCGAACTCCAGCGAGGCGGTGTGCGGCTGCAGCAGCACATCCGGCACAATCGTCTTGTCTTTCAACTCGGGATGCTTGCCCTGAAGCCGCGGATCCTGGTGCGCGCCAATGTACCACCACGGCCAGCCATAGAATCCGCCTTCCTGCACGTGCGTGATGTAGTCGGGGACGAGGTTGTCGCCCAGCGCATCGCGCTCATTCACCGAACACCACAACTCGCCCGTATCAGGGCTTACGGCGATGCCGCCGCCCGCGTTACGAATGCCGTAGGCGTACACGCTCAGGGTGCAGCTTCCAGGGTCACAGACCAGAATGTCGGCGCGGTTCTTCTCCCCGGGATGGGTGTCAGGATCGTCGACATTTGACCCAGAGCCAACCGCGACGAACAACTTCTTTCCGTCGTTGGAAAAGGCGAGTGCCCGCGTCCAGTGCCCGCCTGGAGCCGGCAGATCGGCGATATGCTGCGCGGCGTCACTGGCCTTCAAATCCCCGTTGTGATATGGGAAGCGCACGACTTCGTTCTCATTGCCCACATACAACCACTGCGGATCGGGTCCCGGAGGATAGAACGCGAGACCATAAGGACGCTTCAAGCCGCTGGCGAAGACGGCCGACAGTTCGGGTTTTCCATCGCTGGTAAGCCCGCGATAAACCCGGATGCGCCCCGGGTCGCTCTCCGTAAGAAAAATATCGCCGTTCGGCGCCGTGCGCAATGTCCGGGGATTTTCGAGCCCAGTGGCGTACATTTCAACTTTAAATCCAGGAAGCGTAACCGGCCACGCATTATCCGGCCGGGCTACAAGCTTCGGACCGTTGTCGGAGGAATGCGTTGCATACGGCTTCGGCAGATCGTTCACCGTGATCTTGCGGACCGTGCCTGGCTTCTCATAGCGGAAGTCGGTGAAGGGCGGCGTCGGCGGGGGAGCCTTCAGGGTCGACGTGCTCATGTCGGGCGGCGGCGCGCTGGCTCCCGGCTGGGCACTTAGCGCCGGCAGGGTCGAGGTCACATAGGTGATGACCTGCCAGCGCTGGTTGGCCGGCAAAGTAGCCCACGAAGGCATCCCATTATCCTTGTCGCCGCGGGTAATGAACCAGAAAATCTCTCCTGGCTTGACGCCATCGAGCTTGCCATCCACGAGCGATGGTACGTTTCCCGTGCCTTTTCCCAACTTGCCGTGGCATGACAAGCAATACAGCCCATAAAGCCGCTGTCCGGCCTTCGCGGCGGCGGTCTGGCCTTCATAGGGATTTTTCGTTGCCTGGGCCGAAGCCGGCGCGTTGTGAAACTTTGTATCGGTATCAATCGCGTGCAGCAGCGCTATAGGAATCAGAATCACGGAGGCGATGACGGCGCAGGCCTTGGTAATGGGACGCATGAACCCTCTCAACACTTCACTCAGCTCGAGATTTTATCCGAAAGACTTTGGATGCAACTGCATTGCCTCTGGATTGTGCGAAACAAACTGCCTTCCCTTCGGGCTCGGGCGGGGCCTCATCGCAACCTGCGTGCAATGTTACTGTGGGGATGTGACTGAAGTTACGGTTTGGCCCGCCCTCGCTGACCGCTCCATGTTGTAACTTTATGTCATGCCATACAACCTTCCTCCCATCAAACTTGATCAGAGTGCAATAAAGCCGTATAAGCTAAAGAATAACTGGCACTCGACCCCCCTGCTCATGGAGCCTCTCATGCGATCTTGGAAGCTTCTTTTTTTATCGCTTCTTGCCTCGACTGTCTGCTTCGCCGCACAGCCGGACCGCATCACCGGCCCCATCGATTCCAGCCAGAAGGCCACGCTTCCCGGCCGCATTCATCGCGACGCGACGCCGCAAAATGACCAGGGCCCGGTCGACCCTTCGTTTCAGTTCGGCTATGTCACACTCGTGATCTCGCCCTCCGCCAGCCAGCAAACGCAACTCGACCGGCTTCTCGCGCAGCAGCAGGACCCGAAATCCCCCAATTATCACAAGTGGCTCTCACCTCAGCAGTATGCCGATCGCTTCGGACTCAGCCAGAATGACATCACCAAAATCACCACTTGGCTGGGATCGGAAGGCTTCCAGATCCTCAATGTCGGGGGTGGTCGCAACTCGGTGGCATTCAGCGGGACCGCTGCCCAGGTGCAACAGGCTTTTGGAAGCGAGATCCACAACTACAACGTCAACGGGAAAAAGCACTTCGCCAACTCGACCGCGCTCACCATTCCCTCCGTGCTTAGCGGTGTCGTCACGGGCGTGATTGGCCTGCATAGCTTCGGTCCGCACCCAACCAGCCGCGGGAAACGTCTTACCGGGGCGCGAAACTCCCACCGCGACTACTACGACGGCGACTTCGTCTTTCCGAATTTCGTTGCTCCCGGCGACTTTGCCACAATCTACGACATCAATCCGTTCTATAACGCTTCAACTCCAATTGACGGCACAGGGCAGACTCTTGCGATTATCGGGGAAACCGATATTTATCTGGCTGACATCAATGATTTCCGCGCCGGGTTTAACCTCAACCAGATTAGCGGCTGCACGCTCAATGCAAGCGGGGTCATCACTGCCTGCGATAGCACCTACTTCAAGTACGTGGCCGTCGGCGCCGATCCGGGTGCACCCTACGCGTGCGGCGACCTAGGCGAGGCGGACCTCGACATCGAGTGGTCCGGAGCTATCGCGAGGAACGCACAAGTCATCTTCGTCAACTCCCCCGTTACCTACGATTCTGAGTGCAACCCGACCAACAGCGCCGGGGTGAACACCGCCCTGATTGCAGCCATCAATCCTCCGAGCGGACCACCGATCGCCCCCGTCATGAGCATGAGTTACGGAATCTGCGAAGCGGAAGCAGAAGATCTCGAAACCTACCTCCAGGAGGGCAACAGCGAGGGGGTCACGATAATGAACTCAGCGGACGACATCGGCTCCGCAGGCTGTGACTACAGTCCCCCCAACAAAGCCATCGACCCGCCGTTTAGCCCGGCCGAGTTTGGACTGGCGGTGAGTTACCCCGCCAGCAGCCCGGAAGTGACTGGTGTCGGTGGCACCTCGATCACTCTTGCCAACGATTCCTACCCCTCCCCTGCGACTTCTTACTGGGGCACCTCCCCTAACGCATATGGCGGGACGGCGATCAGCTACATTCCCGAAATTCCGTGGAACGACGACGAGGAGCTCGCCACCTACTGCCATGCCCCGGCCGACGGCGACACGTTCTGCAGCACTGGCGGCGGTGAGCACGGTTGGGTTGCTCTCTCAACTTCGGCGACTGCAGCGCAGGTGCAGACGGACATCTGGATTGCCATCGGGGGTGGCGGAGCAAGCAACTGCTGGACCGAGGACGGCGACGTGTGCGAGGCAGGTTTTGCGCGACCCGCGTTTCAGAATGGGCTGTCGGTCGCCAGTGCTCCCGCGGGAGTCCGCTACGTGCCCGACGTTTCCTTGCTGGCGTCTCCAGACTTCCCCGGCTATGTCTTCTGCACGCCGCAAAATTTTCCGACCAGCACCGCCAGTTCCTGTGCCAGCGGAATCTTCACTGCCGTACAAGACAACGAGTCCATCGTCGGCGGCACCTCTGCCTCGTCTCCGACTTTCGCCGCCATCGTGACTCTGCTCAACCAGTATCTGGTAGCCAACGGCCTGCAAAGTACACCTGGCCTCGGCAACATCAACCAGATGCTTTACACGCTGGCCGCGAGCCCTTCGAACAACTATTTCCATCAGGTCACGACCGGCGATAACAAGGTCTACTGTCAGCCGAATACGCCCGCGGGTCAGCCCGCGACCGTGCAATGCCCGGCTGGGGGAGTGATCGGCTACCTCGCATCCGATTTCGACGCAAAAACCGGCTACAACCTCGTAACCGGCCTTGGTTCCGTCGATGTCAGCAACCTTGCCGCCGCCTGGAAGTCATACTTGAAGCCGGACTTCGCGCTTAGCGCCGACACCCTGACTCCGACTTCCATTTCTGCCGGACAATCGGCTTCTTCCAGTGTGACGATTGCGCCGGTGAGCGGTTCCAGCCCGATGACGGTGAACTTCGCTCCCAGCAGTTGCACCGGTTTGCCCTCCGGCGCAGCCTGCGCCTTTAGTCCCACGAGCGTCTATTTCGACGGCACGGATCCCGTTACCACTACGTTGACGATCTCTACGTCGGCCAACATGGCGGCGTCGGGACCGACGACTATCACCATTGTCCCGCTCAATTCGTCGAACACCACGGCGACGGTGAGCCTGACCGTGTCCGTGACTAACGAGTCCTTTACGCTTACGCCAAACGCCAACACCTACCCCGTCGCGGTGGGTGGAACGGCATCAGTTTCGATTGCCGTTAACGGGACGAACGGTTTCATCGTGGGCAGTGGCGCTGGTGCCACCACCGCTCTGCCGCTCACTTACAGCTGTGTCGGAAGCAGTAGTACAGGCACTTCTCTTTCTGCTGCCGAGATTCAGTGCCAACTCCCCAGCCTGGGTCAGCCCACTTACTCAACCGCAGTTACGGTCGGCTTTGTGACCACGGCCCCGACGGCGCAACTGCGTCCGCCCCTTATGCGCCACAGCCAGGTCTTCTATGCCCTGCTGCTTCCGGGCTTGTTCGGAATTGTCTTTGCATCCGGATCACGCCGTCGCGGCTTGCGCCTGCTCAGCCTGATTGTGGTTCTCGGTTTCTCGACGCTCGGGCTGGGCTCCTGCAGCAGCGGCGGCAGCAACACCACGCCGCCGAACCCGGGTACGCCGGTCGGATCATACGCGGTGACCATCAACGCCACCACGGGCGGCGCGAATCCGCTTACCTACTCCATGCCGATCACACTAAACGTGACGGCACAGTAGCCTGCGCAATACAACGGCGCTCCGCATCGGCGGGGCGCCGTTTTCTGCAAACGCAATTTGCTAGCTGGTCGAGAGTCAGATTCACCGGAGCCTCTTGATGAAACGCGTTCTTTTCGCCGTCCTGATTCTTGCGATCTGCCTCGTGCTGCTGGCAGCGGCTGCGGAGGATAAGTCTCCCAAGCCGCAGTACGACGCCAAGGGTCAGCTTCTTCGTCCCGATGATTACCGCGAGTGGATGTTCCTCTCGGCAGGCTACGGCATGAATTACACTCCTTCTCCGGGCAGCCACGAAATGTTTACCAACGTCTTCGTGCCGCGCTGGGCTTATCAGGAGTTCATAAATTCCGGCAAATGGCCGGAGCAGACCTTGTTCGTGATCGATGAGCGGGACGCACAGAGCAAAGGCTCCATCAACAAGACCGGTCACTTTCAGACAGAGTTGATGGGCTTGGCGGTCGAGGTGAAAGACTCGAGCCGCTTCCCTGAGAAGTGGGCCTACTTCGTCTTTGACGCCGATGGCAAAACTGCCGAAGCCATGCCCAAGGGAAACCCCTGCTGGTCGTGTCATGATGAGCATGCCGCGGTGGAGCACAGCTTTGTACAGTTCTATCCGACGCTGAAGCCGGTGGCGAAGAAGTTCGGCGTTTACGACGAGAAGAGGGAACAGGTCACCGACTCCAAGGAGGCCGCGACGAGGCGCGCCTCAGGAAGCCCGCAGCCCCGAGAGTCATGTCCTCTTGTGCAAAACCGGCCCATTTTGCCACTTGCGCATCGGCGCAGGGGCGAGTAGCATTAGGTTGTTCTCATTGGCCTCGTTCCCGCGTTGGCCTTCCGCGTCCCAGGCCGTTCCCGGCGGCGCGACGGATTCCGATAACGGATAACCGATACGCAAAATTTAGAGTTTCTTTCGCCAGTACGAGTTTGTTTCACTAGAGAGCAGTCGATCGCGATTTCGTTTCCCGATTGCGTCCAGCCCAACCCGCAATCCGCATGGGGAGTTGACCATGCCCCCGGGGGCATTCGCGAGGCTTGATACTTAACGGGTGTAACTTGGGGCAGTGATAAGGCCCCGCGAGAAAAAGTGGCTTTGCGCCAACGCCGCGAGAGCCTGCCGCAACCAATGGGAATCTAGCATTTTGAAACGTGCAACCCTGCACCGGGTCGAAGACCCGGCCTAGCAGTTTTGAGAGGACTATGAACGCAGGACCATCAGGACAAGGACCAGGAAGACCCTCCGGTGGAGGAGGCAGAAGTAGACGGCGTCGCGGACGCCGCCCAAACAATCCCCGCGGTCCCCGCCCAGCCGGTGGCCCCAGCCAGTCGCGCCATAATCAGGATGGCATCTACACCGCGCCCATGGATCACAGCTATCGCGCCACATTGGCCGGCAATGGCAACAATGGCCAAGGCGCCCGGCGCGGTTCTCGCCCCGGTTTCGCTGCGCCTTTTGCCCCGGCCGATCCCGAGCCTTTGCCCGCATTGCGCGAAGATTCCACCTCGCGCATCTTTGCCTTCGTCGACGATCTGTTCTTCGCCGCCAAAATTCAAGAGACCGCGCGCAAGCTCAACGTCAAGGTTGAGTTCGCCAAGAACGACAAAGACCTGGCCGAGCGCATGCAGCAGAACGGCGAAGAGAAGCCGTCGCTGATCATCTTCGACCTCAACAATGTCAACGCCAAACCGCTCACGCTAATCCCCAAGCTGAAGTCGAAGTTGAAGAAGGGAACCTCGATCATAGGGTTCCTCTCGCATGTGCAAGGTGACCTGAAGCAGAAGGCCCACGAAGTGGGATGCGACATGGTTCTGCCCCGTTCGGCTTTCTCGCAGAATCTTCCCCAACTGCTGCGCCGCCACGGCGCTCCGGAAGACGAGAATCCAACGGTACAGTAAGGATCCAGAAACCAGAGACCGGAAACTGAGAGCTGCCCTCCTACCCCGGAGGCCAACTCAGATCACGTCCGCCCAAAAGGTGGACGTGAAGATGAAACACCGATTGCCCCGCTCCTGGGCCCACGTTCAGCACAGTCCGGTATCCCTGCTCGATGTTGCGCTGGCGCGCAACCTCGGCCGCAACCAGGTGACAGCGTCCAATTACTTCGGCGTCCTCAGCCTGCGCTTCCTTCAATCCCGCAAAATGTTTCTTCGGGATGACGAGGATGTGAGTGGGAGCTTTCGGATTGATGTCTTCAAAGGCGAGCACATGCTCATCCTCGTAAACTTTCTTGGCAGGAATCTCGCCGCGGAGAATGCGGCAGAAAAGGCAGCCGGTCGTGGGGTCGGTCATCGGAGAACTCCGGCGTGAGCATAGCATTGACGTTGCAAGAGTGGCCAGTGGCCAGACCAATGCCGGTGCACTTGCACGGATCGCTGACCACTGACCACTGACCAGTGCTTTAATCCAGTCTCACCAGAAACACCGCGCCCTCCGGCGTCTCCGTCTCGGCAGCGAGTTTCTTGGCTCGCTCGCGGTCGTCATCGAGCACCCGCACCCGCACCCACCAATCTCCTGCGGGGCTGTTGAAGCGCAGCACTTTCGCCGTGCGGTAGCGGCGCTTCAGGTGGTCGGCGAGTTTCGCGGCCTCGTCCCCGTCGGGGAAGCCGCCAATCTGCACCGCCCATTTTCCGCCAGTCTCAAGCGGCGCCGGAGTCTGCATCACTTCCACTTTCACTTCCGCAACCCCGGGCAGGTAGACATCAATCTTCCGCGCCGCCGCCAGCGAAAGATCCAGCACGCGCCCGGGGATGAACGGTCCGCGGTCGGTAATGCGCACCAGCACGGCGTGGCCAGTCTTTAGATTGGTGACGCGCACGATCGACCCCAGCGGTAGCGTGCGATGCGCGGCCGTCATGGCATGCATGTTGTAGACTTCGCCGTTCGAGCCGCGCCGGTTGTGATACGGCGGGCCGTACCAGCTGGCCCGTCCGGTTTCGGTCGCCAGCGGCGTGGCATCGCTGGGAATGGTGGGCTCGGCCAGGTCGGCGCTTGCCTCTCCGCTGCTTTCTGCATCGCCGGGTGCGGCGCCCGGCAGATGGTTATTCTTCGCAGCGCTTCCGCTGGGTGACGAGGCTGGCGATTCGGTTGAAGAAGGCTCGGCTGTCGCAGCCGGCGGTGGTGGGACGCTCACCTGCGCCTGTTTGGGATGGCTGCAGCCGCTTAGGAAGAGCACCAGGATCGTAAGCAGGAGAATTAAACTCACAGCGTATGGAACGAAGCCGGCGCGGCGTCGTTTCACTTTCGCGAAGCTTCTTCCCGCTCCATATAGTCGGCCAGTTCGATCAGCTTTACGCTGGCAGTGCGCAATGCCTTGGTCGAGTGCTGGCGTACCGCGGGCACCACCTCGTCGTTCAGGTACTTGATGAATTCGGGGATCTCTTTTTCGATACGTTCGGCAGCCTCGGCGACAGTCTTGCTGACGCGCGCCGACGCGTCTTCGACCTTTCGATTGAAGTCGTCCATGATGCTCCTCGATATCGCTGAGCGTGAATGAACTCACCCTTTGCGGATGCCAAGCAGGGCTATTATTTCGTGCCTGGAAGGGTGGGGTCAATACCGGGCACACGGAGGTGGACGAACTGGTCAAAGGCTTGCCCAGAGCCGAATCTATTACCACATTCTTGTTGCAGTAAGGATGGAATCCTTGATAAAGTAAGGACATGCCCAAGGTGACCTCCAAGTTGCAGTTGACCGTCCCCAAGGCTATCGCCGACCAGTACGGCATCCGTCCCGGAGATGAACTAGAGTGGATTCCCGCTGGCGAGAGCATTCGAGTTGAGTTGGTCCGGCGCAAAGCCAAAGCTGGGCAACAGCTCACCGCTGACGAGCGGGTGGCTTTGTTTGACGCGGGCATGGCGCGCGTGGATGAACTGCAATCCGAGCAACTGAATGCGAATCGCGGAAAACCCGCGCCTCGTGATCGTGGCTGGACGCGCGAGGATCTATACAACGATGAGCGAGGTCTTCCGCGTGGCTTCCCTCGTTGACACCAATATTCTGGTTTACTGCTACGATCAGAGCGATTCGAGGAAGCGCGCAATGGCGCGCGATCTTCTGCGACAGGGAGCCGCGACCAACGTGCTCCGCATCCCGCATCAGGCCATGGTGGAGTTTGTTAACGCAGTAACCAAGCAGAGGACGGCCGGCCCTTTTCTCAGCCACGAAGAAGCGTGGCGTCAAGCTGAGGATTTCCTTAACGAGTTCGAGATTCTCTATCCGAATGAGAAGGTGTTTCGCACCGCGATGCTGGGAATGGCGGCGTACAAATTTTCCTGGTATGACGCGCACCTTTGGGCCTACGCCGAACACTATGGCTTGACCGAACTTCTCTCCGAGGATTTCGAACACGGGCGGAGGTACGGCATGGTCAGGGTAAGAAATCCATTCCTGGTCCCAGGTCTCGCGTAGGCTGGGAACTGTGAATACGCTGCAACCCACTCAGAGCCTTCTTTCGATTCCTCAGCAACGCCTCTTTCGCAAAAGCGTGCTCGCTTGGTATGACCGTGAACGGCGCGATCTACCCTGGCGAGCTAGCCGCGATCCCTACCGCGTATGGCTTTCCGAGATCATGCTGCAACAGACGCGGGTCGCGGCGGTGATCGACCACTATCAGGAATTTCTGCGGCGCTTTCCCACAGTGCAGAAGCTGGCGTCGGCGCGGGAGGCAAGGGTGCTCGCGGCCTGGAGCGGGCTTGGATACTACCGGCGCGCCCGCATGCTGCACGCGGCGGCGAAAGTTATCTTAGGCGAGCACGGCGGAAAATTTCCCGCGACCGCGCAGGCATTGCGGGCGCTACCGGGAATTGGCCGCTATACGGCAGCCGCAATCGCTAGCATCGCGTTTGATCAACCGGTGGCCGTGGTCGATGGAAATGTCGAGCGCGTGCTCCAGCGTGCAGCGGGAAAGCGGCTGGCTGGAGAAGAGTTGTGGGAGGCCGCAACTCACCTGCTGGATAGGAAGCGTCCCGGCGACTTTAATCAGGCGATGATGGAGTTGGGCGCTGTCGTGTGCACGCCACGAGCGCCGGGGTGTTTGACCTGTCCCGTGGTTGAGTTGTGCGCCACGCGAGGAGAGTTAGCGGCGACAACCAAGCCGGCGCCACAGAAAAAACGCGAGATCCATTACGCTCTCGATCACCGAAACGGAGACGGCCACGACGGCGAAGTGTTTCTGGTGCAGCGTGACAGTGGCGCGTCGCTGATGCCGGGCATGTGGGAACTGCCCGAACTGGCAAGCACGAATGGTGGCAACCCGTCGTTCACGCTGCGGCACTCGATCACGGTTACGGATTACACGGTGCGAGTTTGGTGCGGCGTGGCTCCATTGCGCGTTCGTGGCAAATGGCTCCCAGTGCAACACCTGAGGAAGGTTGCGCTCACTGGGCTAGCGCGCAAAATTCTTCGGAAAGCGGAAATGCTTTGAGGCGAAATTCGCCATTCACCGGCAACTGACCACTGGTAACTCTCCTCCCCTGCGCACATCATCTAAAATGAAAGCATGTCAGAGCGAGACTTGTTCGCCCTGACTGCAAAAATATTCCGAAACCACGAACCGGAGGACGACCGATGGCGGCACTGGCAGCGGGCACGAAGGCGCCCGAATTTGAATTGAGAGCGATGGATGGCAGGCAGTTCGTATTGCGTAATGAACTGGCACATGGTGCGTTGGTTCTGGCATTCTTCAAGGTCTCGTGCCCTACGTGCCAGTATGCGTTTCCTTTTCTGGAGCGTCTGGAGCGCGCCTATGGACACAAAGGCGTCAGGATCATCGGCGTTTCGCAAAATAATCCGCGGGAGACTGCCAATTTCACGAAGGAATTTGGGGTAACGTTTCCGGTGCTTCTCGACGACACCGAGACGTATCCCGTCTCGAACGCGTATGGGCTAACCAACGTCCCCACCGTCTTCTGGATCGCGCAGGATGGCGAGATCGAAGTCTCCAGTGTGGGCTGGGTCAAGGCGGACTTCACCGAAATCAATCGCAAGATGGCCGAGTCCGGAAAGATAACGCCGGCCGTGGTGTTTGCGCCGGGCGAAGATGTCCGCGACTTCCGCGCCGGGTGAGGCTCGAAGAACTGATCCCGCGGTCGCGGGACGAAAAAACGCAAGGCGCAACAGCAGTACGGAAACGGCTCTTGAACGAAAGTTCACTGCGCCGGGGTCTGGTTGCTTCTGGTATGTTGCCCTCTTGGGCAACCCCGGAAGCACTCTTCGTACAACCCGATTCGCTCTATCCGCTACAATTCCCTCAGTCTTAACAACAGGCATTCCTGGCCGCAAAGATTGGTTCGTGCCGACAGGTCGCTTCGGCAGGAGGAGAAAACTAAACCTATGCACGTCAGAGGACGTGTTCTTGTCAGCGTGGTCGCAGGCTTGACCCTGGCGACGTGGGCGGTAGCAGGAGCAGTTCCCGCTCCCACACCGGCTGCGGCCAAGCGCGATGCGGTCTCGGTGCGACTGCCGGGCGCTGCCTTTGCAGCCATGGAGACGATTAATCCCGAACACATCCGCTGGCATGTCCGCTTTCTTTCGCAAGATCTGCTGGAAGGCCGCGGGACCGGGCAGCGTGGCGGCGACATCGCGGCCGAATACATAGCCACACAGTTCGCGGAATATGGATTGAAGCCCGCTGGCGACAACGGGTCGTACCTGCAAAAGGTTCCGCTGGTCGGAATCACCACCCTCGCCGAAACGCAGTTCTCGCTGGTTCCGAAGCAAGGCTCAGCGATGAATCTGAAGCCGCTCGATGAGTATGTCGCCTACGATCAGACGCAGCAGCCGCAGTCTGACGTGGATGCCGAAATCGTCTACGTGGGTTACGGCATCGAGGCTCCGGAATATAACTGGGACGACTACAAAGGTGTGGACGTGCGCGGCAAAGTGCTGCTGATGCTGGTAAACGAGCCTCCGTCGGACGATCCGAAGTTTTTCAAGGGCAAAGCCCTCACCTACTACGGACGCTGGACCTACAAATACGAAGAAGCCGCGCGCAAAGGCGCGGTAGGCGTGATTCTCATCCACAGAGAAGACATGGCGAGTTATCCGTGGGAGGTAGTGCGGAACTCAAATTCCGGCGAGAAGTCGTATCTGAAGCTGGAAGGTCCAGTGCTGAAGGTCGCATCGTGGGTCCAACTCGATGTGGCGAGGAAACTCGTAGCCGCCTCGGGCATGGATCTCGACAAGATGATGGCGGATGCGCGCACCCGCGAGTTTCATCCCGTAAGCCTGGGGGCGAAGCTGAAGGCGCACATGGTGAGCAACGTCCGGCACTTCGAGTCGAATAACGTGGTCGCGATGCTAACGGGTTCGAACCGCAAGATGAGCGACGAAGCCGTAATGTATACGGCGCATTACGATCACCTGGGCGTCCGACCCGACATGCCGGGCGACAACATTTACAACGGCGCAGTCGACAACGCCACGGGCTGTGGCATCCTGCTGGAACTGGCGCGGGCATTCAGTGTGGCCAAAGACCGGCCCGGACGTTCGGTGATCTTCGCAGCAGTCACTGCTGAAGAGCAGGGACTGCTGGGCTCGGAGTATCTGGGCAAGCATCCGCCGGTTCCCGCTGGGAAGATCGCGCTGGACTTGAATTTCGACGCTGTGCCGCCGCTGGGAGCTCCAGAGGACGTGCAGGTTTCCGGGGCCGAGCGGACCACCTTTTATCCCTGGGTGCAGGCGATGGCAAAGGAGTTTCGTCTGGCGATCCGTCCCGATGCGCGTCCTGAGGCCGGACACTTCTACCGCTCCGATCATTTCAGTCTGGCGCGCGTGGGCATCCCATCCTTCTCGATCAACGAAGGCATGAAGTACAAAGGCCACGACGAGGCTTGGGGTCTGGCGCAGGACAAGGAATACACCGAGAAGCACTATCACCAGCCGAGCGACGAATACCATCCCGAGATGGATTTCGTTGGCGATGCCGCGATGGCGCGCTTCGGCTTCGCTCTGGGCTGGGAAGCGGCAAGCTTTACCAAGCTCATCGGATGGCAGAAGGGCGATGAGTTCGAGGCCGCGCGCGTCAAAAGCCAGTAGCGAGTACCGAGTACCAAGTTAAAGTTCAGTGTCAGCCGCTTCCGGTTGCCCTGGCAAGCGAGTTCGGCGCATTTTGCCGATTCGAGATGTAGCATACCCGTAACCTCCGTAACTTTAGTCGCCGCCTTACCCGTGCTAGCCTCGATATGTACATGTGTATTCAGTAACTTCCAAGTTTTATTGAGTCATTCAGAATGCCTCGCTTTCCCATCTTCCGATTAGGCGGAACGCCGGAGAAACCGGCGCTGCCGGAAATGATTGCGGCTGCACCCTCGATTGTCCTTGAGGGTCTCGCTGTCGGGGTCGACAATCTGCGGCACGATGTGGCGCTGAGCCCGCGTCTCATAGAGGCTGCGCGAGCGCATGTGATGCGGGTGATCGTCCGCCACGGTGAGTTGGAAGGACTGCTGGCCGCAGAGGCTCCACTGCACACGCAGGGACCGTCGTGGATGAGGCAAGCGGCCGGGACCCCTCGCGCCCCAGCGGAAAAATCTGACTGGAAGCCGCTGCTGGCCGAACTGCTTCTGGCGGCCCTGAATCGCGCCAAGAGAGAAGAAAAGATTTCCGTCGATCTGCTGGCTCGGCTCGCCGTGACCAAGTTTCTGCGCACGGAGATGAACCTGCAGTTCGCCCAGGTGCTGGAGCGCTGCCGCGTTCTGCTCAAAGCTTACGAAGGCATACGCCAGGGCAAAGGCGTGGAGTATCGCGAGCGCGTAGCCGCTTTCCAGGTGCGGAAGAAGATTATCCTGCGCAAAGCCGGTCAGGATCTGTTCGAGACCCTGCGCGAGATCGAGAAAGAAACGCTGGCCCGCACCAGGCGGTCGTTATTTGGAGAGGCAAAGACTGGAGAAGCAAAGACTGGAGGAGTGAAGGCCGGAGAAGCGAAAGCTTCCGAGCCCCACGCCACCGGCCTCGCCAGCTACGGCCTGTTCGTAAATCGCCTGGCTTTTTCCGAGGATGGCCGCGACGACTACCTCTGCGCCGAGCATTATGTGATGCTGGGCAACTGGGATCGCGACCCCGACCGGTATCCGCGCCTGCAGGATGTGGTGTGGGCCTTCATCCGTTCGCTATACGGTGCTGATAGCACGAGCGAGACCATCGATTCGTGGCTTTGTGCTCCAGAGAATGCCCGCGCCCTTGTGGGCACCGGCACGCCCGATGACTCCACGGCGGAAGGCGTGGCCCAGCAAGAGCGTCTGGCGAACTGGGTGCGCCTGCTCGAAGACGAGCAGGTGATGGAGCATGTGATCGCCTCCTATTACGCCGTGCCGCTGCTCAGCGAGTATGCCCCGCGAATCAATCCGCAACAATTGAAGAACGCCCTGATCTCGCGACCCGAGTGCGACCGCGTGGAGCGCATGATTCAAGAGCACGGCAAGCTCTCGCCCGCCAGTCTGTACGCCGCCGTGGCCAAAGTCGCCGGATGCCGCGGCGCGGAGCGCGCCAAAGTCGCGGCCCGCTTCCTGCAGGATTTCTCGCACTATCATCGTGATCTGCGCCGCCTCGAAGTGCTCAACGCCGCACTCGACTCGGTGAACCTGGTCGGCACCGAGAAGTTGCGCGAGCTTTCCCGCATGAACGGGACGCTCTACGAATTTCTTCTGCCGGATGAGCAGCAGCAACCCGAGGAAGATCGCGTACTGCGGCACGTAGTGCTCAAGGCCGATGTGCGCGATTCCACCCGGCTCACCCGCACACTCATGGAGAAAGGTCTGAACCCGGCCTCTTACTTCAGCCTGAATTTCTACGATCCGGTGAACAAGCTGCTCGGCAAGTATGGGGCGCAAAAGGTTTTTCTTGAGGGCGACGCCATCATCCTCGCCATCCTCGAGCGCTCGGGCGAGCCCGGCCTGGCAGTCAGCCGCGCGTGCGTGCTGGCCCGGGAAATCATCGAGATCGTTCGCGGCTACAACGAATTGATGCAGCGCTCGGGCATGCCGGGTCTGGAGCTAGGCGTGGGCATCACGCTCCAGGAGTCGGCACCTCTCTATCTGATGGATGGTGAGCATCAGATCATGATCTCCGAAGCTCTGAACGAGAGCGACCGCTTGTCTTCCTGCAACAAGCGCGCTCGCAAGGTAATGGAGTCGCAGGCGGGCCCATTCCACGTCTATGTATTTCAAGCCGGAACCGCGGACAGCACAAAAGACGAAGGCGCGAACCCGGAAGACTCCATCCTCAGCTTCAATCTGGGAGGCATTCGCATGAATGAAGCGGCGTTTCGCAAGCTGGAGCAGGAGATTTCACTCGTGCCCCTTGCGGTAAAGCTGCCGCCTTCCATCGCGTCATCGGATAAGGGTGAATACCGCCTATCCAGCGCCACCGTTCCAGTCGATCGCGACATCTTCCGCAAAATCGTGGTGCGCACCAGCCGCGTGCCGCGCATCAATGTCGAGGATTTCTCCGTCCAGGGCTGGACCGAGCGCACCTACTACGAAGTCTGCACCGACCCCGCCATCTACGCCGCGCTCGAAAAGAAAAAAGCCGCCGGACGGTAAGCGAGAGCCTGCGTACGCTCACTCAACCCAGGTAGTACGATGGATTCCAGGAGGGGAGCCTCATGAAGCAGTTGTGCGCCATTCTCGTTCTTGCTGTGATCTTTATTTCTCCTTCACTCGCCGCATCGGTCCACGCTCAAGAGTCTGCGCCGGAACCGAAGACCACGGCTCCGAAAGCCGGAGAGTCGCCGTCCGCCGCGCCGGAGTCCAAGGCCGGCCGTGAGTATTCCGGAATGTACAGCTTCTTGAAAGACGGCGAGTTTGTGCAGATAACGGTGGAAGACGAAGGCCGCGTCACTGGATTCGTCTCCCGCTACGGCGATGGAGACAGCGACAAAGATGCGTTTCTCGATCAGTACCTTCACAGTGGCAAGCTGGACGGCAACAAGCTGACCTTCACCACCGAAACCGTACAAGGGATATGGTTCGAGTTCAAAGGCGCGGTGGATCGCGGGGAAGGCAAGAATCCCGGAGACGAGGCCTACTACGTGCTGAAAGGAACTCTCACGGACAACACTCGCGATGCTGAAAAGAAAGTGACGTCGCATTCGCGCGACGTATTGTTCAAGCTGTTTCCGGCAGAGGCTTCGCCGAAGAATTAGTACCCAGTACCCAGTGCCGAGAAAAAGAAAAACGGGCTCGCTGCAATCCTCATATCGACGTGGTTTGACTGGGTACTGGGTACTGGAATCTACTGTCCAGCGCGGGCGGGCGTAATGACGAGGCGGCCGGGAGCTTTCTTTTTGGCGTCGCCCTTCTCCTGGGCATAGACGAGATCGAGTCCGCCCTCTGCAGTGGTCGAGGCTTCGGCTAGAGCTGCTGCGAGCGCCCGGAACGAGCGGCTCACGTCCTGATTTTCCTGCAGAACCACCGGCGTACCGTGATCGATGGCGGGCGAGATCGCGTGAAATGCGTTGGGAATCTTCCACAATACCTTGCAGCGGGTAGCCTTTTCGATGTCTTCGTCGGTGAAACCGGGAATCTTCTTGTATCGATTCAGAATCATGCGTAGCCGGTTACGTCCGGCGCCTTCCTCAAGGAAGGCATGGATGCGTCCGGCGCTCCACAGGGTAACCACGTCTGTTTGAGCGACCATGAGGACTGCGTTCGAGAGGTCGGAGAGCAGGCGAGTGGTGGCATCGAGACGGCTGGAGGCATCCACCACGACGTAGCGATAGTGATTCACCAGCAGGTCGAACAGGCGGGCCAATTCCGCCGGCGTGGGAACAGAGTGATACGGCTGTTGCGAGCCTGCGAGAAGATGCAATCCATTTTGAGCTGGGGTCATCAAGCCTTCCAGCAAGGAAGCGTCGAGGCGATGCAGATTCTCGAGCGCGTCGGGAACTCCGAAGCTGGGCCGCAGGTTGAGATGCAGTTGAGCGTGGCCGACAGGGGCAAAGTCCACCAGAACCACGTTGCCGTGGGATTGCTGCAGAGCGACGGCGGTGTTGACCGCACAGGCGGTCGCGCCCGCCCCTCCCTTGGCGCTGAGGAAGGTGAAAATGCGGGCCTTCCCGGCGCCGCCGCGAGTGCGCGTGCGGTTGGAGCTGAAGCGCGTGAGGGCTTCGAGCAGAGCCTCGGAACCAGCGCTATTGTCCAGGTATTCGCCGGCTCCCGCACGCATGCTGGCCACAATTGTGGTGGGCTGCTGCATGCTGCCGTTGGCAAAAATTGCCAGCTGCAGAGTGTTCGCTTGAATCAGTTCAATCGCGTTGATCGCGGGCTGAGGATTTGCAGCAGAAATATCAACCACCACTACTTCGACGCGCAAGTCCTGTATTTGTCGCAGGATGGAATCTGTGGATCCGCTTGGAAAGCCGACGTTGCTGAACACCACCCGCGCCAGTTGGGTAGCTTCCAGGCGGCGTTGCAGCTCCGGCAAATGTTCCCGGTCCTCGGTCAGGAGGGCTACGGCGATCCCATGCATGGCGCGGTTCTCGCTGATTTCTCTCGGTGTTTGCATGTTAGAAAGAGAAAGTACTCTTCGCCAAGTGACCTAGGTAACCACTTGAGAGCGTGCTTGTACACAATTCGCGCGGAGACGGCAGAGCAAAGCGATCTGCAACACAGAACAGCTCAGCGTGAGGTGTACGGCAGGAAAAACTCCCCCAAACGAACCCGCACTGGTGGAAACATTCTAAGCCAGGCCGCCCAGATTGAAAAGGACACACAAAGGAGGAAGGAACTAAAGTGCGGAGTCCTCCGGCCCAGACCGGGATTTACTGTGCTGCACAACTTAGTTTAGTGGGCAACGGCGCGTGGAACTCCGGGCACGGGCAGAGCGGGACGCTCGGTCTCGGCAGCGCTGTGCAGGGCCGAAATGCGGCGGAACGTTGCGGAACCATCCTCTGCCTCGGGAAGATAGTCGTAGCCCTTTAAGCAGACGGCGACCCCAATCTTAGTTTCGGAGGACTTGGTTTCGGAGGACTTGGCTTCCAAGGACCTGGTCTCGGACAAATTGCCTCCGGTCTCAGCCGGGGCTGCGTTCTTCCAATTGTTATCCGCAGACTTGACGACGCGCAGAACGCGGCCTCGGCAGCAGACGCGCATGCTTTCACCGAGTGTGATCTCGGAGGGCATCCTCAAGGTGAGTTCGATTTCCACCCCTTCGCTCAATGCCATGTCGGTGAACAGGAAGGCACCGCGGGAACTTAAGTCCTGCGTGAAGCCAAGCCCCTCGGCCGCGGTCGACAGGTTACGCAGCGAGACCGGAAGGTTAAAGGCGAAGCGTTGTCCCACGCGGCGTTCGACGCCAACCGGAGGAGTAGTCATGGTAATGTCCCTTTCTTCAGGGAATCGCCGGGGGGAGAGCAACAGCAACTGTAGCGCAGTCCGGCCAGTCTGGGAAGCTAAAAATTGTTGGCGGTCAGGTGCAGCAACGGTATTGCCACGGCCTGTGGAAAGACTTGTTAGGTGCAGAACTCTCGCAGAGCACAATGCCGGCAACATGCAAGTTATAGTAATCCCGAGGGCTGGGAGCATCATCGAAAGAAGAGATCGTGTCCGAAACGAGAATCCCAATTCAGGAAATCCCCCCGCCGAGCGGCGCGGAAGCCGCCTCCGGGCGCGGATCGCGCTGGCAGGTGGCGGGGCGCGCTTTGCGTCACCGCAACTTCCAGCTCTTCTTTAGCGGCCAATTAATCTCTCTGATCGGCACCTGGATGCAGAGTGTGGCGCAATCGTGGCTGGTGTACCGCCTGACCGGTTCGGCGTTGCTGCTGGGATCGGTCGGATTCGCCAGCCAGATCCCGGTGTTTCTGTTTGCGCCATTGGGAGGGATCGCTGCCGATCGCCTCAATCGCCGCCACATCGTCATCGCCACGCAAGTGTCGGCGATGCTGCTGGCCTCCGTTCTGGCGGCGCTTACGCTGTTCCACAAAGTTCAGGTCTGGCATGTGTTTGTGCTGGCAGGGTTGCTGGGCGTGGTGAACGCGTTCGACATTCCCGGACGGCAGTCGTTTCTGGTCGAGATGGTCGGCAGGGAAGACTTGATGAACGCCATCGCGCTGAATTCCTCCATGTTCAACGGCGCCCGCGTGATCGGCCCGGCCATCGCTGGGATTCTGGTGGCAAAAATCGGCGAGGGCTGGTGCTTCTTTGCTAACGCTGTGAGCTACATTGCCGTGATTATCGGTTTGCTGCTGATGAGGGTGGAGAGCCGGGCCCGCGCCTCCATGGCATCGCCCTTCGAGCACATGATGGAAGGGTTTCGCTTCGTGAATCAGACCGCTCCCATCCGCGCTCTGCTGTTGCTGCTGGGCGTGGTGAGTCTGGTGGGCATGCCGTACGTGGTGCTGATGCCGATTTTCGCCGACCAGATTCTGCACGGCGGGGCGCGGGGGTTGGGCATCCTGATGGGCGCCACCGGCGTTGGCGCTCTGTTGGGCGCGCTCACGCTGGCATTCCGTGAAGGAGTGAAGGGCCTGGGGCGCTGGGTAGCATGGTGCTGCGCCGGCTTTGGCGCCAGCCTGATCGTGTTCGGGCTCTCGCACACATTCTGGATCTCTGTGATTCTGCTGCTGCCGGTGGGTTATTGCATGATGCTGCAGATGGCATGTTCCAACACCCTGATCCAGGTGATGGTGCCGGACGCGCTGCGCGGCCGCGTGATGGCGGTGTACTCGATGATGTTCATGGGTATGGCTCCGATTGGCGCGCTGCTCGGCGGCGCGCTCGCCGAGCGCTTCGGCGCGCCCCACACCGTCATGCTCGGAGGGTTGGCATCGGTTGCGGGCGCGTGCTGGTTCGGGATGCAACTGCCGAAGATTCGAGTGGAAGCGCGGCGTTTGATCGTAGCCCAGGCTGCCGCCGGTGGCGAGCCCGCCGATATGACGACACAGGCGGTAGAAGATTAGTCGCCGTGAATTGTCCGAAGGGCATGCACCGCGCGGCGGTGAGCGGAACTCAATCGGGAGTCCACCCGAGGAAATCGTCGTGTCCCTCGAAAACCGAAGCCAGCTTGGTGAGGCGGAACAGTTGTTGCAACCGTGGGCCCACATGGATCAGCTTCAATTGGCAATGGTGTGTTTTCGCGGATACGTACACAGCGACCAGCGCTCCGAGGCCGGAACTGTCCATGTAGCTAACGTCGGTCAGGTCCAACACAATGCGCTGGGCCTCGGGCAGAAGGCTGCGAACCGTGGACCGCAGTTCGCCTGAACTCGTCGATGTGATCTTCCCGCTGCAGCGGACTAGAGTTTCCTCCACAGTTCTTACGGTTTCGAGATTTAACTCTGGAACGGGGATAGGGTTTGCGGCCATTGCGGGCCTCCTTGATCGAAATTCTCCACGACACGGTATTGGACCGGGGACACGGCTCTGGGGTCGTCACCGAAAGCCGCCGAACCCCACCACGATACTATCGGTCCCGGTGAAGTCAAGCTCAACTTAATCCTGGGATCTGCTCAGGGTGACAGTTCATTCCAGAAAACCCTTAACCACGAGGGGCGCCCTTTGTGGTGAAACACTGGTTTAATGCTAGCGATATGCCTCCGGCGGCAGGCCGGTGATGCGGATTCCGCCGTGGCCTTTGTGGCGGATGTTCAAGCCGATCAGCAAAGCAGTAATCTGCTCGAGAACCCGGGCGTTCTCCAGTTTGCCGCCGTCGATGGCGCGGACGCCGCGAATCTTTGCGGCGAGAGTGCGCGTGAGTTGAGCTGCGCTGGCATCGTCGCTGCAGACGATAACGTCGCAGTCGATGGCTTCGTCCCCGTTTAGCAACTCAGCCGACAAGTTATGAAATGCAGCAGCCACGCTCACCCCTTTGGGCACGAGTTCCGCGGCTTGCTGCGCCGCTGAGCCTTGCCAGACGCCGAGCGTGCGGGAAGCGCGTCCGCCGACGCTGGCGGCAAGGGCGACCGTGGCGTCGATCAGAATGCTGCCGGTGCGCATTGCAGGCTTGAGTTGCTTGAGCAGCGCGGCCTGGCCTTCGAAGGGAACGGTGAGCACGAGAAGGTCCGCGACGGCACAGGCGGCGGAGTTTTCCATACCCGATACTGGAGCCTTACTTCCGGCTCGGGCCTTGATCTGGTCGGCGGCATCTCGCGCCCGCTGCGCGTCACGGGAGCCGATGATGACGGTTTCTCCAGTGCGTGCCCATCGCAGTGCGAGGCCCATGCCTGCGGGCCCGGTTCCACCTAGAACCGCGATGGGACGCGAGGCGTCGCTCATGCAAATTCCGGCTCCTGCGTCTCTTCTGCGGTGAATTCTTCCAGCGGCAACTTGAGCTTGATGCGCGTATACGTGGTGTTTCGTTCCGCGGGGACCCGGCCCATTTCGAGAATCAGAGACTGAAAATCCTCCGGGCTGGTGTATTGGCCGGCGGTGGCTCCGGCTTCGCGCGAAATATTTTCCTCCATCAGGGTGCCGCCGTAATCGTTGGCGCCGGCGTGCAGGCAGAGTTGCGAAAGGCGGCGGTTCAACTTTACCCACGAAACCTGAATGTTGTTGATGGAACCCGCGAGCAGCAGGCGCGCGAGCGCGTGAACCTTCAGATGCTCGGCGAGAGTGGGACCACTACGCGCCAGGCCCTGATGAAACAGAATCGTGTTCTGGTGCACGAAGCCGAGCGGCACAAATTCGGTGAAGCCTCCGGTTTCATCCTGAATCTCGCGCAGCAAAAGCATTTGGCGGACCCAGTGCTCCGGTGTTTCCGTGTGTCCATACATCATGGTCGAAGTGGAGCGGATGCCGGCGCGGTGTGCCGTACGAATGACTTCGATCCACTGCGCCGTGGAAAGCTTGTTTGCCGAAAGAATGTGCCGAATCTCGTCGTCAAGAATTTCCGCAGCCGTGCCGGGCAGTGTGCCCAGGCCGTTGTCGCGCAGCATTGAGAGATAGTCGGCCAGCGGCATGCCCGTGAGCTCGACGCCATAGACGATTTCCATGGGCGAGAATGCGTGGATATGCATGGCAGGCACTGCCTTCTTCACCGCGCGAAGGATGTCGCGATAGTAAAACGGAGGCAGGCCGTGCGGCAGTCCGCCTTGAATGCAGACTTCAGTTGCGCCGAGCTGCCAGGCTTCGACAGCTTTTTGCCCGACTTGATCGGGCTCGAGGAAATACGTGTCAGCTTCACGCGGGCCGCGGCTGAAGGCGCAGAACTTGCATCCCACAAAGCAGATATTCGTGAAGTTGATATTGCGATTCACGACGTAGGTGACGAGGTTGCCGGAGAGTTCGGCCCGCAACAGGTTGGCGGCGGCCAGCAAGCCTAGCAAATCATCGCCTTCGGCGTGAGCTAGCGCGTAAGCCTCTTCAAGCGAAATGGCATTGCCATTTTGAGTCTCGAGGATTCTTTCCACGGAGCTGCGCGCGGCCGGCGTGACCCGCGCCGCCACGTCGAACCAGTCGAGCGCAGGAAAGCTTTCGAGTTCCAACGATGAAAGTTCGCGGGGCACGAGTTCCTCCAAACCTATGAGTAATCCAAATTACTCCTAGAGACTGCCGTTTGGCGAGAGCCTAGCGGAACAGATCGTTTGCTGCCGGACGAAGCAAGTCGCGGGCGCGGCCGCGCGCCGGTTCGTAGGGAAATCCGCGAATAATGCACGCCGGCACGCGGTTGAGCTTGCCGCAGACCAGCGCCGCCGCCGAGGCCAGTTCATCGGCCACCGCTTCAATACTGGCGTGCAAAGTGTAGCCGTGGGGATCGCTCTGTTTGCGATCGTCGCGCAGTGCCTTCATCCCAGCCATGCCGATGCAGAAGTCGACCAGGCCCTCGCGCCAGGGACGGCCGAACGTGTCGGTGATGAGAACGGGGATGGAAAGCGCAGTACGCTTTTTGATTTCGCGATGAAGCTTGCCAGCCGAGCGATCAGGATCCGCGGGCAGAAGCAGGGCGTGATGGCCGCCATCCACGTTCGAAACATCCACGCCGCTGTTGGCACAGATGAAGCCGTGACGCGTCTCGGTGATGAACACGCCGTTCTTGCGCCGGATCACGGCACGGCTTTCGCGCCAGGCCAGCTCGACGACGCGGGCATCCAGTTTGTATTTCTTAGCCCAGGCAATCGAATCGGACGAGGGCTTGATCGTTTGCAGATCAACGATGCGGCCCTCCGCTTTGGAAACGATCTTGTGTTTGACGACGAGAATGTCGCCGGATTCGAATGTGGCGCGGCCTCGGCGTAGCGATTGCAGCAATTTGTCGGCGATCGAATCGCCGGGCTTGATTTCGTCAGCGAGAGGGATGGGGATGATGCTGAGCTCGATGCGGAACTGGTTCAAACCATGCTTGCTGCGCTGCTGCTTCGTCGTTTTCCTGGCGACCCGACGGGATGTGCTCACACGGTTCCTTTGGCGAACAGGCGGCCGTCGAGCGTCCACTGGCGAATCAGGCTCTGCGTGCGGGTTTTGCCGGGATGCGCGAGAAGCTGCTGCAAGTCCTCGGGATTATCCACGTCGACTGCGATGCTCGGCAGTTGCAGCACGATGCACGGTTTGCCCGTAGCTTGAGCCGCAGCGAGATGCGGTTTGAAGCTGTCATTCCCGAAGCGCAGGGGAAACAGATTCGCGGGACGACGGTAGGCGGCGTTTGTACCGCGCCCGTCTGCCGCTGGTGCGAGCACGGAGCCTTCCTCGGGAGCCTGCGCCAGGATCAGCTCTACTTCGCTAGCCTGAATCAGTGGAATGTCGGCGGGGATGACGAGGGTGTTGTCGATGCCACGCGCTACGCAGATCTCCGTCGCCATCTCGATGGCGCCAGTTTCGCCGGGGTTCGCGGGGTCGGGAATCACTTCGAAATCGTATTGCCGCGCAAGTTCGACCGCGAAGCTATCACTGGTCACCAGAGCGCAAGCAGGACGACGCGCCCATGCGGCGAGCGCGGCTACAACATCATGCAGCATGGCTTGCGCCAATTCGGTGCGCGCGGGCTGATCCAGTACCGTGGCAAGCCGCTGCTTGGCCGCGGATAAATTCTTCACCGGAACGAGGATCACGGCTGGTCGGCAGCGGCGCTGGCCGCTGATTTATCAGAAGTTGGTTTGTCGGAAACAGGCTCGCCCGCGAGCAATCCTGTGATCGTCGACGAGAGAACCGTGCGCGCCAGCGTGGCCCGGTCTTCGGCGGTGCGCATGATGGTTTGCGTACACTGCACTCGCAAGCCTTGCTTGCGAAGCGTCTCTGCGGCGCGGACATCGTGGGTGTCGCAAACCAGCAGATCGATAAAATCTTCGTAAGCCTTGGCCACGCCTGCGATCGAGCAAGTCAATCCCTGCGCGGTCATGAGAATGCCCGCAGGCCCGGCAACCGGTGCGGTCCCGATGATCGGGCTGACGGCCGCCACTTTGCCGCGCGCACCGCGCAAAGCGTCGCGGACTCCTGGCACCGAAAGAATCGGACCAATGCTGGTGATGGGATTGCTGGGAGCGATAAGCACCGCCTCGGCAGACCGGATCGCTTCAATCACTCCCGGCGCAGGCTCGGCGTCGGAGGCTCCGGCGAATCGTACGGAGTCCACTGGGTCCTGATACCAGCGCTGCACGAAATACTCTTCGAAACTCAACTCGCCCGAAGGTGTATCTACCCGCGTTTCGACCCGCGAATCGCTCATGGGCAAAATGCGCGCTTTCACCCCGAGCTTGTCGCAGATCGTCGTCGTGGCCTCGGAAAGCGTTTTACCCTCCGCCAGCAGTCGCGAACGCAGCAGGTGCACCGCGAGGTCGCGGTCGCCAGTGTGAAACCACGTAGGCTCGCCCAGTTGACCCATGGCTTGCAGACACAAAAAAGTATCGCCTTTGACGCCCCAGCCGCGCTCGCGGCTGAGCAGGCCGGAAAGCACGTAGGTGATGGAATCAATGTCCGGAGAAACGTAGAGTCCCCACCACAGCAAGTCGTCGCCGGTATTGACGATCAAAGTAATTTCTTCCGGCGGAATGACTTGCCGCAGCCCATCGACGAATTTGGCGCCGCCCGTGCCTCCGGTGAGTACACAGATCATGCGGCCCTCATTTCCATGGCGAGGCCTTCGCCGTCACCGGCAGCTCGAAGCTTTTCCGCAAGCAATCCAGATCGCGACATGAGCCCAGGCAGAAACTCAGGATAGACCGGCAAGCGCTGGCGCAACTGGAATCCCTTACTCTCAGTGCGCAGGCGCAGTTGATCGAGATGCGGCCACGGCTTTTCGGGATTGATGTAGTCGGGGGTCAGCGGCGAAATTCCTCCCCAATCATTGATGCCAGCATCCAGCAACTCCTCATAATACGGCGCGTTGAGGTTGGGGGGCGCCTGAATATTGACGCTAGGCATTAACAAGCGAGTTACCGCCACCGCGCGCAGCATCTCTCCCTGGCTTGGTTCGGGCAGGTGAGCCATCGGGATGGTTGGCTTGGCGCGGAAGTTCTGGACGATCACTTCCTGGATGTGGCCATAACGCTCGTGCAGGTCGCGGATGGCGAGCACAGTATCGACACGGTCTTCGAGAGTTTCGCCGATGCCGATCAGCAGACCAGTGGTAAAGGGAACCCGCTGCTTTCCAGCCTCTTCGATGGTGCGCAGGCGCTTGGCCGGGACTTTATCTGGAGCGTTGTCATGGGCTGCGCCGGGAGCAAGCAAGGCGCGGCTGGTGGTTTCGAGCATGAGGCCCATGCTGGGCGAAACTGCAGCCAGGCGGGCGATCCATTCAGCGCTGAGCAAGCCCGGATTGGGATGCGGGAGCAAGCTGGTCTCCCGCAGCACGAGTTCGCACATGGCTTCGAGATAATGCAGCGTGGACTTATATCCCAAATGCCGCAGCGTGTCGCGCATCTCAGGGAACAGCAGTTCCGGCTTGTCGCCGAGGCTGAAAAGCGCTTCAGTGCATCCGAGTTTTTCGCCCGCGCGGGCGACGGCTAGGACTTCGTCCGGAGTCATGGTGTGCGCGCCGGGTTCTCCGGGATCGCGGCGGAAAATGCAGTAGCCGCAGTAGTCGCGGCAGAGATTCGTCAGCGGCAGGAAAACCTTCCGCGAGTAGGTGATGACGCCGGGCTTGAAGTTTTCTTTTGCCGCGCGGGCGGCGGCGAGCAGCGCTGGCAGATATTCGTCGCTACAGCGGATCAGACGCCGGGCGAGGTCGCGCGATATGGGCGAGCCGGGCTGAAGGTCACTTAGTTCTGCGGCACACGATGAACGGTCCTCTGGGATCGCCGTTCTGATGGCAGTTGGAGTCAAGGTGCTCAGTTCCCGCAGGCTTGCTGATGCATCGAATCATACAACAGTAGTCAGCGGCCAGTGGTCAGTGAGTGCTATCGCGATATTTACAACAGGGACCGGATGGCGGCGACGATCAGCACTCCCCACAGTAACGCAACAAAGACTATCGTGAAGAGCGTGGTTTCCCTCTGCATCTTGGGTGTGATCGGCGGAAAAACGTCGATTGGTCCGAGCTGGTGTCCTGCCCTCCACATCCGAACCCAGTCGAACAACTCTCCTTTGATAAGCTGCTTTGCGGTCAGGATCAGTCCTACGCAGAAGCCGCCGGCGAACAGGCAGCCCATCACCACGAGAAATCCGTCGGATGCCACTTTAAGAAACTCCGATTTCACTGTTGCGCCGAGGATACTGGTAAACATCTCCGCTCCAAAGAAGCTGACTAAAGCGCCAACGAAGCGGAGCTGATTTCGATGCGAAGGGTCTAACACCCTTCGCTGGTAGTAGCCCTTCGTGCCGGGGGAAAAGGAAAGATAAGCAAATGTCATAGGATTCCTCATACCGAGAAATCCGAAAACTCCGATGAGCAGTCCGAATATCACGCCCAGAACCGTGGCCATAAGACACAATCATAGCTGACGCAATCAGGTGATTTCACCCATTGACCCCGGCCGTCCTCCGCCGTGCTAATGTAGGCAGTCGCGGCTGCAAAACCGCAGGTACGGCATGAGCCTCAGTCCAACCGAATTCCGCAAAGCCATGGGATGCTTTGCCACGGGAGTGACCATCATCACCCTCGACCTGGATGGCGAAGTCCATGGCATGACCGCCAACGCATTCTCTTCCGTGTCGCTCGATCCGCCGCTGGTGCTGGTTTGCGTGGACCACGCCGCGCGCACCCACGCTCATCTGCATGCCAAGAAACGCTTCGGGGTGAACATTCTGGCGGAGCATCAACGCGTGATTTCCGAATACTATGCCCGGCCGGTGCATACTCACGGGCACGCCGAAGAGGAAGCCGCGGCGCGCTTTGACCGCACGGCGCAGGGCACGCCGATCCTGCATGGAGCGCTGGCCTATCTGGAATGCAGGCT
>Ga0070761_10000013_pt1 | contig 136718 bp, 110 predicted proteins | sample HubBroMetageREF1_FD_66724 | JGI IMG/M metagenome (GOLD analysis project Ga0070761, IMG submission 66724) | Reference soil microbial communities from the Hubbard Brook experimental Forest, New Hampshire, USA - Hubbard Brook CCASE Soil... | ecosystem: Environmental > Terrestrial > Soil >... | reverse complement strand
GCACCAAATCTCCTCCGCCCGTCGTCGCGCCCCACCGCAGTCGGCGCCACGCGCCCACAACAATCCGCCCCCTCGCAACAACCCACCGGCTCCTACAACGTCCGCACCTACGGCGCTCTTGGCGACGGTTCGACCATCGACTCTCCCGCCATCAATCGCGCCATCGACGCCGCATCCGAAAAGGGCGGCGGCACCATCTACTTCCCCGCCGGCACCTACGCCAGCTACTCCATCCGCCTCAAATCCAACATCGGCCTCTACCTTGATCACGGCGCCACAATCCTAGCCGCCAGCGTCCCACTAGAAGGCACGACGAGCGGCTATGACGCCGCCGAACCACAAAACGCAGCGTGGGAGCCCTTCCAAGACTTCGGCCACAATCACTGGCACAACAGCCTCATCTGGGGCGAAGGCCTCGAAGGCATATCGATTACCGGCCCCGGACTCATCTGGGGTAAAGGCCTGAGCAGAGGCTGGGGTCCAGGGCCCAAAGCCGAGCAGCCCGGTGCAGGCAACAAGGCCATTGCCCTCAAGAACTGCCGCAACGTGTTGTTGCGCGATTTCTCCATTCTCCACGGCGGCCACTTCGGCATTCTCGCAACCGGCGTCGACAATCTCACCATCGACAATCTCAAAATCGACACCAACCGCGACGGCATGGACATCGATTGCTGCCGCAACGTTCGAGTCTCCAATTGCAGCGTCAACTCGCCCTGGGATGACGGAATCTGCCTAAAGAGTTCCTTTGCCTTGGGCTACGCTCGCTCCACGGAAATGGTCACGATCAGCAATTGCCTGGTCACGGGCAGTTACGAAGAAGGCACGCTACTTGATGCCACGTACAAACCATTTGCTGCCGATGCGGACGTACCTCGTAGGGGACGGATTAAGTTCGGCACCGAATCGAACGGCGGATTCAAGAACATCACCATCTCGAACTGCGTCTTCGAGGGGTGCTGTGGTTTCGCGATCGAGAGCGTCGACGGCGCTGTGATTGAAGATGTGTGCATCTCGAACATCACCATGCGCAACATTCTTGCAGCGCCCATCTTTCTGCGGCTGGGTTCACGCATGCGCGGCCCCGCCAACGTTCCAGTAGGAGCGATCCGCCGCGTCATCATCAGCAACATCACCTGTCTCAATGCGCCCGCGCCGCGGATCTGTTCCATAATCGCAGGAATCCCGGGCCATGCCATCGAAGACCTGAAGCTGAGCGAAATCACGATCCTCCATCAAGGCGGAGGCGACAGCCATGACGCGTCCATTCAGCTCGCCGAAAAGGAGAAAGACTATCCCGAACCCACCATGTTCGGAACCACTCCCGCTCACGGTTTTTTTATTCGACATGTCAAAGGCATCGAGGTGAGCGGCGTAAAAATCGAATCCACCAACAATGATGCCCGCCCCGCCTTTGTGCTTGACGGCGTTCGCAACGCCGACTTCCGAAACATCACACTGCCGTCAGCTGGCCGCCTACCCGTGTTCGCCCTGAACGACGTAAAGGGCCTGAGCATCTCCAGGAGCAAGCCTGTGCCTGACACCGAACTTGAAACCGTCGACCACAAAGAGCTCCCTTGACGTACTCGCCTTCCCGGCCCAGAATAATGATTCAGTCCGAGGTGCTCATGCTGCCCTATCTATTCGTCATACTCGCCATCGCAGTCCGGTTCCTGCCGTTCATGGGTCCATTGAATGTTCTGCCCCATGCCTGGCACTTCACCCCGCTGGCAGCGTCGCTTCTGTTTTTTGGCGCCCGTGGTTCGCGGCGCCAGATGTGGATACCTCTGGTGCTGCTGGCGGTGACCGACGTCATCCTCACCAAGTTCATCTACTCGTATGCTCTCTCCTGGGACCTTCTGGTTACCTGGGCCTGGTACGCGGCGATCCTGTGGCTGGGGACCAATCTCCGGGAGAAGTCCGGGCCGGTGCGCGTGGTAGGCGCGGCGCTCACCAGCTCAGTTTCATTTTTCCTGATCAGCAATTTCACAGCATGGGCGATCTTGTCAGGTTTGTATCCCAGGACGTTCAATGGCTTGATGATGTCCTACGCCGCCGGCCTTCCATTCTTCCGGGGCACGGTCGAGAGCGATCTTTTCTTCTCGATCGCTTTCTTCGGGACGCCAGTGTTCCTGCACGCGCTGTCAGGCTGGATGCACAAGTCATCGGGCGACCGCATCGCCGCTGCGTAACGATTAAAGAGAACCATGTAGGGACAGCCGACTCGGCTGTCCTGCCGAGCGCAGCGCGGCGTGGATTGATTCTGTCCGCGGCAAGCACCTGCTGGCCGGTCAGCTGAACAGAGCTCTGCGCTTCTTGTTCCGCCGCATCAGCAGCCACACGAGCAATCCGACGGCTACTACCCCCAGCACCCAATAAAAATGCCGCCGGAACACCACACCCAACAGCCCGACGATTTGCGGCCCGAACCATAGCGTCAGCAAAGCCAGCGTCAGGAAGCGAATAAATCTCCCGGCGAAGATAGCCGCCAGAAAGTCGCGGAAGCGCATTTCAAACACTGCCGCTCCCAGCACGAAGATCTTGAACGGCATGGGCGGCGGCAGCATTGCGGGAAACATCAGCGCCCAGAATTCGTGCTGCTCAAACGAGTGGTGAATCTTCAGGAAGCGCTCCTCTGAAATCCGTTTGCGCAATACCTTCTCGCCGCCCACGTACCCGATCATGTAAAGCGGAATGCTGCCCACAGTCGACCCGAGCGAAGCCATCACCACGTAAAAAAGCAGCCGCCGGTGATCCTGGTACACATAGGTCGCCACCATCAAATCGACGGGCATGCCCAACAAAGCGGAATCCGCGAAAGCTATGGCGAACGCACCCCAAATGCCTAGTGGTAACAGCAGGTGCCAAATCCACGCCGTGTACTTCGCCAGAATGTGTCCGATAGTTTTCAAAGGGAATTCAGTCTACGCGAAAGCCCCTCCGTATTCACACTGCTGAAACATTACGCGCGAGTTCTCCGCTAAACCCTTTGTTTACTCTCACGTTACCTCCAGTTACTACTGCACCGATTTTGATGCATATTTCATCACCCCGTAACATTCTATTGCTACAACTAAATTGTGGATCTGCATGGCTACAACACGCTGATCCTTTCCGACCTGCACCTGGGTGCAGAGACGAGTCATGCCCGCGAAGCCACGCGCGTGCTCAAGGAAAACCGCTTTCAGCGCCTGATTCTGCTGGGCGACATCTTTGCCGATCTCAACTTCGCCCGCCTCACCAAAGACCACTGGAAGTTCCTCGGCTACATTCGCAAGCTTTCCAATCCCAAACGCAACATCGAAGTGATCTGGGTCGAGGGCAATCACGACCACGGACTCACCAACATCATGTCGCACCTGGTGGGCGTCCGGGTCTATCAGCACTACGCCTGGCAATACGACGGACTGCGCCACATCGCGATCCACGGCCACCAGTTCGATGGTTTCCAGGTAAACAATCTGCGCTTCAGCCAGTTGGGCACTTCGCTCTATCTGCAACTTCAGAAACTCGACTTCAAGAGCAAGCCCATTGTGCGGCTCATTGATCGCTTGAACACACGCTGGCTCCGCATGTCGCCAAAAGTTTCCGCCGGGGCCCTGCATTATGCGCAACAGCATGGCGCGGACCGCATTTTCTGCGGCCACACCCACGAGGCCATCCACGTCCAGCAAGACGGAATCCACTACTACAATTCGGGCGGCTGGGTCGATTCCCGCCTGACTTATCTCACCGTTGACGAACAGGGGGTTCAAATTCATGAATACCACGAGCGAACTGACGATCGTGATTCCAGCCAAGAACGAGGCGAAGCTGATTCCTCGCTTGCTGACCTCGCTGACGAATCAGGACTATTCGAAGATGTCGAGTACGAGGGTGTTGGTCGCTGACGCCAACTCAATCGATGGCACTCCCGAGATTGTTCTCGGATTTCGCGACCGCCTGAACGTCAGCGTGATTCGCGGCGGAATGCCCTCTGTCGGCCGCAACCTGGGCGCGGCCCAGGCCGAGAGCGATTACGTTCTCTTTCTCGATGCCGATATCGAACTGGCGCACCCCTCCGTGGTACGCCGCGCCGTCGAAGCCGCCCAACGCAAGCAGCTTCACTGCGTCACTACGAATATCCTTTGCCGCGAAGGGAACTGGATCGACAAGGTGTTTTACGCGGGCAACGATTTCTTTCAGTATCTTTCGTGCATTCACCATCCTTTTTCAACGGGAATGTTCATGCTGTTTGATTTGAAGAAATTTCACGAGCTTGGTGGATTTCACGAGCAAGTTCTCTTCGCCGAGGACTACCGGCTCAGCCAGCAGGTGGCGCGGAAGCGCTTCACCATCGTCCGCGGCGGCGTTTACACCACCAACCGCCGCTTCCAGCAAATGGGACATCTCCGCGTGGCCTGGCTGTTCCTGTGGACAGCCATGAATTACTGGAACGAAAACTACTTTCTGCGCGACCACAAATACTGGCAGACCTAGGCCACTTGTCGCCAGGCCCCGTCCTTTACGCGTGTTTTCTTGGTGGCCACAAAAAACAGGATCCCGCCAACCAGCTGGATCCTGTTTTTATTCCTGACCACAAATGCGTCGGTCGCATTCAAAAGCGAAACACGATCCCCGTAGACAGCCGGACATTGTTTTGCGTGGTTCCAAAAAGACGCGTCTGCACATAGTCTCCCTGCAATCGCAACGCGACCGGACGGATGATTTTGTAGTCGAGACCGCCTCCCACCGCAGTCGCGAATGAATTATCGGAGCCCACGCCGCTGCCGATATTGATATGGGCGCCTCCGAACAGAGCTTCCGCAAAGGGACGAAACTTCCCGGCGGAGAACGATACTCGCGGCCCAAACAGGAAGTTGTGCTCTGTGATGCTCGCGCTGACCGGGGCGCAGGGTCCGACGGGGCACGTTATGTTGAGGGTCTGCGAGCCATAATGGCTGTCAAAATCAGCCACAAACCCGAGAAAGGGAATCACCTTGCCCTCGACCGATGCCTCCCAGCCATTCGTATTCGCCCGACCACTCAAATACGGCTGGTCAGCCGACGACAAGTCCGCGCTGTAGTAGGAGTAGCCGAAAAAGACGTTTCCGCTGGTGGGAACCTGAGCGGCTCCCAGGCCAGCGAACAAAAACAGGGCAACAACAGCGAGTCCAGTCTTGCGCACGACAATCCTGACTGTGCCTTTCATCGAGACTTTCCTCCGTCGATAAACCTCCCAACCCACGGACAGACGAAAAGTTTCGAATCCGAGCCTAAGGCTGTTGATTGTCGAAGGTCGAAATGTCCATCAGAATCGCCACACCACTCCGGTCGAACCCCGGAAGTCATTCTGGCTTGCGCTCAGCAGGTGGGAATGCACGTAGTCGAACTGCAAACGCCAGGAGAAATTCTTGAAGGGAATTTTGCGATCCACGCCGCCTCCGATGTCCACCAGAATCGGATGGAACGTCGAGTCGCTGGTGTTGGTTATTTGGACGCCGCCCATGGCGTGCCCGAACGGCCGCCACTTTCCGTAGGTGTGGGAAAGCCGGGGTCCCAGAACAAAGTTGTACTGGTGAACGCCTGTCCGGTAAATTCCGCTGCCATCAAGCACAACTCCGATGTTCGTGAACCGGCGAAACGGAAATACCTCCGCCGAGCCATCCCACCCCCGAAACGTAAGACGGTTCACCACATCGACGGAATCAGCATAGGAGACTCCGGTATAGATGTTTCCGCTCGGGATCAGTTGGGCTTTCGACAGGGTTGGGAAAAGCATTAAGCTCAGGAACGCCAGAACCACGGCAGCGGTTTTTAACACGAAGATGAGTCCTCCCCGGCAATTATGCCAGTAGCAAATTCTACCTGAATGCGCGAAATCCGTTAGATGCAGTGTAACGGAGGCCCAGGATGCCCCCATCCGACAAAATTGTGCACTTCCAGAACCGGGACGCCAGACGAAAAATTATGTACTTTTCATGATTCCGAAACCACTCGGCGAGCGTCTATCTATTAACATGCAATCTACAAACACGAGTTGGCAATCATGGCCGCAGACGCATAGCTTGGCTGCTCTCGCACCGGAGTACAAGGAGTCGAAGTTGAAACTCAGTCTCGAAATTCGCAATTGTGGCGACGTCGTGATCGTTCACTGCCAGGGCCGCATCGTCTATCGCGACGAGGCTGTGGCGCTTTCGCGCCTGGTCGGTGAGGTCCTCGCGAACGGCGGCAAGGTGGTTCTCGATCTCAGCGGCGTCTCTTCCCTCGACAGCGCCGGCATCGGTGAACTCGCTTTCCTGCACACCTGGGCGCAATCCAGGAACGCGGAGCTTAAGTGTGCCAGCCTCAGCCCGGTTGTGCGCGACCTGCTCGGTCTCACCAACTTGGATTCAGTCCTCGACATTCACCCTACGCTCGACGAGGCTCTCGCGGCATTCCAATCTGCAGGAGTCTGCGCCGACTGCTGATTCCTCGCTCAAGCATACATTGCATACCTTGGATTTTTGATTGTCATCCTGAGGCGGGCGTTCTTTGCTCGCTGAAGAGCCCGTCCCGAGCGAAGCCGAGGGAACCTGGGCGAGCCGCGCGAAGTGTCGCGTTTTTTGCGACACAATAATCGCGCGTTTGACTCGCTTCCTTTTTAACTCTCCCGCTGAAAGCGATAATTCCCCGCCCGCTCCCGTGCTACCGCCTCAGCCACCTTCAGAAACGCCCGCGCTGCATGCGAAAGTCCTGCCTCCTTGCGGTAGATCAAACGCAACTTACGCTGCACCCGCAGTTCCCGCACTGGAATCCGCACCAGCTCTCCCCGCGCCAGTTCCGCCTCCACGCTGATCTCAGGCATGAATGCCACGCCGTTTCCCATGGCAACAAACTGTTTGATGGCCTGCAACGTCGGCAACTCAAGACCCATATGCAACGGCGTCTTGTGCTTCTCGAAGGTCTGCAAGACTTTCTCGCGGTAGGGCGACGAAACAATATGCGCCACAAACGACTCCGCTCCCAATTGCCGGATGCTCACCTCCCGCGCCGTGGCCAGCGGATGCTTCGGCGGCACCACCAGCACCAGTTCGTCCAGATAGGTCACTACAGAGTGCAGCCTCGGTTCCTCCGGCTTGTATGAAAGCACGCCCAGTTCCGCGCTGTGCTGCAACACATCGTCCGGTATGTGGCTCCCGAGCGCCCGCTGCACCGTGATCTTGATCATAGGATGCAGCCGCCGGAACTCCGACAGCACCGGCAGCAGATAGAGCGCAGTGAATTCATTCGCCGCAATCACCAGCTTGCCTTTCTGCAGCTCCCGCAACGACGCCAGCGATTCGTGAGCGTCATGGCGCAGATTCAGCAGCTTCTCGGCATACTCATAGAGCACCTGCCCGGCATCAGTGAGAACACCTTCCCGCGACGAACGGTCAAACAAGGCCTCGCCCAGTTCATCCTCCAGCTTGCGGATGGTCTGGCTCACGGCTGACTGCGTGCGATGAAGTTTCTCGGCCGCCCGGGAGAACCGGTGCTCGCGAGCCACCGAAAGGAAGACTTCCAGCTGCGAGAGTTCCATACGCTATCCTCTTATAATAACTTCATTAGTCATTAGCAAATCTTATCATAGAAGATTATCTAATGATCACTGAAGAATTATAAGTTTTGCTTCAACCCCTCCCTCCTCGTACCATAGACTACAGATCAAAACGCAACACCGAGCGGCACAGAACTAACAGAGATCAACGCTTTCGAAGGAAGACTCATGGCCACGGAGCTCCACATTACGGTCTTCGACACCACCCTGCGTGACGGGGAACAGTCGCCCGGTTGCAGCATGAACCACCAGGAAAAGCTGCGCCTGGCGCACCAACTCGATCGCCTCGGTGTAGACGTGATCGAAGCCGGATTTCCCATTGCTTCCGATGGCGATTTTGAAGCGGTGAGGGCCATCGCCGCAGTCATCCGGCGTCCCATCATCGCAGGATTAGCCCGCGCCTGTCGCCCTGATATCGAGCGCGCCTGGGAAGCCTTGCAACAAGCGGCCCGCCCGCGTATTCATGTCTTCCTCGCTACCTCCGATATTCATCTGAAATACAAGCTGCGCATCACGCGCGACGAATGTCTCAAGCAAGCCCGCGAAGCGGTTGCCTTCGCCAGTTCACTTTGTCCCGACGTGGAATTTTCACCGGAAGACGCCACGCGCACCGATCCTGAATTCCTCTGTCAGGTGCTCGATGCGGTCGTCGAAGCCGGCGCGACTACGCTCAATATTCCTGACACCGTCGGCTACACCGTTCCTTCCGAGTTCGGCGAGCTGATCGCAACCATCCGCCGCCGGGTGAAGGGAATCGAGAACGTCACTATCTCTGCCCACTGCCACAATGATCTCGGCATGGCCGTAGCCAATACCATGGCTGCCCTCGCCGCCGGAGCCCGCCAGGTAGAGTGCACCATCAACGGCATTGGCGAGCGCGCCGGCAACGCCTCGCTCGAAGAAATCGTCATGGCCATGCGAGTTCGTCACGACCGCTATCCCTACGACACGTCCATCGCCGCGGAACATCTGTTCCCCGCCAGCCAGTTGCTCAGCGAAATCACCGGCGTGCCGGTGCAGCCGAACAAGGCCATCACCGGACGCAACGCCTTCGCTCACGAAGCCGGCATCCATCAGGACGGTGTTCTCAAGAATCCGTTGACCTACGAAATCATGACCCCGCAGTCAGTAGGGGTGCCTGACTCAAAGCTCGTGCTCGGCAAGCACTCCGGTCGTCACGCCCTGGCTATTCGCTGCGAACAACTCGGCTACCAGTTCGATCGCCGCGCCCTCGACGACATCTATCGCCGCTTCGTCCGCCTCGCCGATAAGATCAAGCACGTCGAAGATCATCACCTGCTCGAATTGATCCGAGACACTCACAAGCCGGCCGGGTCCGCCACTCCACTGGTCGAGCCACTTCCAACCGCAGTCTCCGCCGCAGCCAGTGCCAACTCCGAATCGCCCCGGCCATTTCCGATGGCATCGCAAACCAACACTCCCGGCGTGACCGTCGGCACCGATCACCATCACGATCAGCAGCAGGAAGACTATCTCTGGGGCGTGTAAGCAGGAGCATCGAAGTCTTATGTGGAGACAGCCGCCCTCGGCTGTCCGCCGGGCGCAGCCCGGCTCTGCAGCCTGCTTTACTTCTCTGAATTGGCGGCTAAACAGTCGCGCGAGACCGCCTCTCCATGAACCCAAACCGTGGTGATGCTGTCGTAGGCCTCCACGCTTTCGAGCGGAGATCGTTTCAGCAGGATAAGATTGGCGATTTTCCCCGGCTCAATGCTTCCGAGTTGTGAATCGAGTTTGAACTTCTGCGCGTTACTGATGGTGGCGGCTCGAAAAATCTGTGCCAGAGACAGGCCAGCCTTTTGAAGTTGCTGCATCTCTAGATAGCCGTTCAATCCAGGGAGATTTCCGTAGGTCGGAGCCGACGGAGTGTCCGTGCCAAACAGAAAGTCCGCATTCTTGCTGGCCAGGTAAGCAACCACCAGTCGCACGTGACGGAGCGGCCGGTTCTCCAGACCCTGGAGCACGGCCGCATCCGGCGTATCGTCGTCAACCAGCTCTTTCTTGAACCACTTGCCTTCGGGGGACTTAAACCACTCCAGCATCTCCCCGGGGATCACCTTGGGGATGGCTGCCATCTTGAGATATTCGGGATCAAAATATGCACCTAGGCCCTCCATCACCTGGATAGTGGGTTGATACCCAATTTTCTTTTCTACAATTTCATCGAGCAGCATTTTGATCTCGGCAGGAAGCTCGCTCTCATGGTCCAGATCGCCCCAGTTCCACATTCCATGCGCGATAACGTCAACCCCGCCCGCAACCGCAAATTTCTGCGCTTCAAACGAGTTGGCGTGCATCATGAGCACCAGGTCAGCCTGAGTCGAAGCCTTGCGAATCCCTGCCACTAGATCGGGGCCAATGACCGGCAAATTCCTTTCTCTTCCAAAGCCGCGCTCAAAATAGGTCTTAACGCAAATCCCGCCGGAACGTTTGACCCGCTCTACATCCGCAGCCGGAGTGTGATCCTCCGGTTTATATTCAGCCGGGATACTCGTGGCTTGCGCCGGATCATAGACAAAATTCGGGAAGAGCTTGAACCGCGTTTCCGCCGGCGCAAACGACATCGGGTAGCCATTTGCAAAAGGCAAAGACTCGCCGCAGTCATACAGGTCCGGATGCAGAGGACTTTGTTTAAAGTCGTCCAACGCCTGGCGATCGAAGACTGCCAGATCCACCAGGGTTGTGTAGCCGTAGTAAAGGTAGGAACGCGGCAGTTGTCTGAAATACTTCTTGATCATCCTAGGCTGGCTTCCGGACTTGGTGAAGTCTATCCCGGGAACCGCAGCGAGGTGGACGTGCGAGTCGATCAGGCCGGGGATTAGATATTGTCCCTTTCCCGAGACGACCGTTGCTCCAGCGGGCTTCTTCGCTTTCGTGCTTCGCTCGACCCTCGCGATGCGCCCGTTTACGATCAGCACGCTGCCCTTCTCGATGTGATCCAGGTTCTCCGGGGAAATGATGGTGACGTCAGTGATCCAGGTTCGGCCCGCCGGTTGGTTTGAGGCGGAATCAGCAAAGGCCGCGACTGAGAGAAGCGAAGTAAATATAACGGCGAATATTTTCATCCTACCCTCGGCAAGGACGCGATCATTGGGAAGTACGGACGGGGGCCGGATAAAGTTCCGCCCAGCTCTCCATGAGCCTGCACCGCCAGAGCAGTTTCCGTTAGACTGACCGCATGCTCCTGAACCTAATCATCCTCCCCGGCGACGGCATCGGCCCCGAAGTGACCGAGCAAGCCGTCCTGGTGCTGCAAGCCGTTGCCGACGCCTTCGGCCACCAACTCCAGCTCCAGCGCAAGAACATCGGCGGCGCGGCATTGACCGCCGCCAACGATCCTCTACCCCCCGACACAATCCAGGCATGCCTTTCGTCCGGCGCAGTCCTGCTAGGCGCAGTAGGCAGCCCCGCTTTCGATCATTATCCCCAGCACCTTCGCCCCGAAGCCGGACTCCTCCGCCTGCGCCGCGAACTAGGCGCCTACGCCAACCTTCGTCCCGCGATTTGCTTCCCCGCGCTGGAAGATTGTTCACCACTGCGCGCCGAATTAGTGCGCGGCACTGACATAATGATCGTCCGCGAATTGCTGGGAGGCCTCTACTTCGGAGAACCGCGTTCCATCCAGGGCGCACCCGGCGACCGCGTCGCAATCAACACCATGACCTACGACGAGCCGGCCATCGAGCGCATCGCCCGCGTAGCCTTCGATCTTGCTATGAAGCGCCGCAAAAAAGTTCTTTCCGTCGACAAAGCTAACGTTCTCGAGTGTTCCCGTCTCTGGCGCGAGGTCGTTACCCGCCGCGCGAAGGACTATCCGGAAGTGCAACTCTCCCACATGTATGTGGATTCCGCCGCCATGTCGCTGGTGCAGCGTCCTAAAGATTTCGATGTGCTACTAACCGAAAACATGTTTGGTGACATCCTCTCCGACCAGGCCGGTGGAGTAGTAGGATCGCTAGGCCTGCTAGCCTCAGCCAGCATCGGAGGCCCGGTCGGCGTGTACGAGCCCGTCCACGGCTCCGCGCCTGACATTGCCGGAAAGGGAATTGCAAATCCGCTGGGCGCGATTCTCACGGGCGCACTGCTGCTGCGTCATTCTTTTCAACTGGAGAGGGAAGCCGCCTGCATCGAGAACGCAGTTAACGCTGCGTTGAATCAAGGCGCTCGGACGCCTGATCTAGCCCGTGCCGGACCGAATCCGGTTTCAACTTCAGAAATGGGTCGCAGGGTTGTGGAAGCGTTGAAGGGGCCGGCCTCCGGGGCGAAGCAAAAGTCGGCCTGAGCCGATCAAACTCTGGGCGTGGGGCTTCCGGGCAGCGTCTTAACCGGCTGCGCCCTGACGGCCGAGCCGCCGTCATACTTGCCAGTAAGGTCATACCACCGAATGCGCACCATCTCCCAAAACATGCGCGCCCCATCCACCACCGGATGAATCCTTGTATCCCCGCTGTGTCCCCAGCACACCGGCACTTCAACCACGCGAAACCCAAACTTGCGCGCCAGAAAAAGAATCTCCGGATCGAATCCCCAGCGCTCGATGCGCTGCAACGGAAGAATGGTTTGCGCGGCCCGCCGCGTGAATGCTTTGAAGCCGCATTGCGTGTCCTTGAAGCGCAGCCCCAGAATAATCCGCAGCAGTAGATTGAAGACGCGTCCAAACAGTTGCCGGTGCATCGACTGCCGCCGCGTCTGCAATTCCGCCCGCAGCCAGCGCGAACCGATGGCAATATCCGCCCCCGCCGACAACGCCGCCAACAACTTCGGCATCTCTTCAATCGGCGAAGACAAATCCGCATCGCTGAACACCACCACCTCGCCGCGTGCTTTCAGCATGCCATTGCGCACGCTGTACCCTTTGCCGCGGTTACCCGGATTCTCCACCAGTCGCACCAAGGGATCCCGAGCCGCAAACCCGCGCACCAGTTCCGCGGTGTTGTCGCGCGACCCATCGTTCACAACAATGACTTCCACTTCCGCAGCCCGTCCCTGCGCGTGCACGTATCCCAGCACCTTCTCGAGCGTGGCTCCGAGGCGCTCGCCTTCGTTGTAGGCGGGAATCACGATGCTGTAAGTGATGCTGTTCAGTGTAGAGGCCTCAGCGCAGGCTCCGCAATTGTACGTCCTAAAGACCCAGTCAAGGAAACGGAGGAGCGTAATCGGTCGTCCGACTACTGAAAACTGAAAACTGAGAACTGCCTTCTCACGCCACGCCGCGTTTTTCCACCAGCAGGCTGAAAAACTCATTCACCAGTTCGGCATCCCACAAGCCCTGGCGGGCTTCCTCGCGCATCATCTGCGCCGCCTCATCATGCGACCGCGCAGGTTTGTAAGGTCGCGCCGTTCGCAGAGCATCGTACACATCCACCACCTGCAAAATCCGCGGCAGCAGCGGGATGTCGCTTCCCCGCAGTCCGTCAGGATAGCCCGATCCATCGGCATGCTCATGATGATGCCGTATGATCGGCAGCACCAGCCGCAATGACCTCAGCGGCTTGCAGATATTCTCCCCGGTCACCGGATGCTGCTTCATGATCGCCCACTCCGCGAGCGTCAGGTCGCTGCCTTTCTTTAGAATCTCGTCCGGCACCGCAATCTTGCCCAGGTCGTGCAGATATCCGCCGCGCCGCAGCGCCACGATCGAATCTTCATCCAATCCCAGGTGCCGCCCAAAATCGGCGGCGTGCGATGCCAGCCGCTCACAGTGTCCTTCAGTGTAAGGATCGCGCCCTTCCACGATCAGCCCCAGCGTGCACAGCACCGAATCCGCCGTCTCCAACTCGTCGGTGAATTCCTTCACCCGCAGCAGCGACTTCACCCGCGCCGTCAACTCCTCTGCCAACACGGGCTTGTTCAGGAAGTCGTCCGCTCCCGCCTCAATTCCCTGCAGCTTGTCTGCGCCGTCAGTCAGTCCCGTGATCAGCACGAAAGGAATCAGCCGCGTAGCCGGATCACTCTTCAAATTGCGGCACAATTCATAACCCGATTTTCCCGGCATTCTCACATCCGACAAAATCAGGTCGGGGGCTTGCCGTCGCACCTCCGCCTCGGCCTGCTCCGCATTCATCGCCGTCACTACTTCGTAACCGCGCTGGACGAGCAACTGGGCCATCAGTCCGGCAATCGCGGGATGGTCATCCACCACCAGAATCCGCGGAGCTTGTCGTCGTGTCGGCAATACGTGCATATGCAGATCAGAGGCCGCTTGTTGCTGGAAAGTTGTACCGGCGTCACTGCTCACCGTCGGACGGGAATCGCGTGGTACATTCATAAAACGCAGTCGCTGCTCCCGCAATTCTACTGCAATCGAACCCGACTGCTCCGCCGTTCGTGTCCCACTTCGGAACCCCATTGGGAAGGAGGCGGCGATTTGTGACATCTGACCTTGCCCTCCATCCCATTTCCTGCTTAACCTCGGCCATGGTCCGCCTCTCGCCAACCAGCTTCTGGATAGCGCTGCCGCTCCTGATCGTTGCAATCCATGCGAGCGCCGCCGTCGCGGCAACAGCCAAACCGCACACCATTACCTTCGGTAAATGGACCACCGTCCAGTGGTTCCCTGGCGATGGACCGGCCAATGTCCCCCTGAAAGTTCGGCCCCTGCTGGTCGACGCAAAGGTCAAGGAATTTACTTTAGGTTCCGTGCACGACGTCACCGAACGCTTGTTTGTAGTTCGGCGAGCCTTCCGGATCAACGACAGTCTTCCCGCGGAATCCGCGTCCCCGCCGCGCTGGCAATGGCAACGCGGGGGATGGCTGCTAGTCGATCGCACCACCGCCCGCATCTCTCCCCTCAACCTACCCGAGTTCGACGTCGTATACTCCGCCGCCAGTTGGTACCGCGACTACGCTGCCTATTGCGGTGTCGCAGAAGACGGCAAGAAAATCTACGCCGTAGTAGCCCAAATCAGCCGCCGCAAGCCAGTATTGAAGAAGCCCCTGCCCGCTGACAGCCTGAGCGAAGGCGCACCGCCCGACTCCGCCTGCCCCGCGCCCGCCTGGGAAAGAACGCCAGTGCGCGTAAGCTTCGAAGACGGGCCCGCAAAGCAAACGTTCGCCATCCGGGGACACGTAGTGGATCTGCTGAACGAAGGGGAAGAGAACGACGAAGAAGCCTCAAAATAGATATAGATAAGGATCGTCCGTCGCCCGAAGCCGCCCAACCTCGAGAACCGACCACTGACCACTAGCCACTAGCCACTGACCACTGCTACACCGCCGGTAACTCCTCCGCGACAGTCTTCCCTTCCACCTTCGCGCTGGTCACCAGAATTACTGACACCACCACGATCACACTTCCCATCACGATGAATCGGTCCACGCGCTCGTGCAGCACCAGCCACCCCAGAAACACCGCGACGACCGGATTCACATAAGCGTAGGTCGACACTTTTGACGTAGGCACATGCTCCAGCAAGTAGATGTAAGCCGTATACCCGATCCACGATCCGCATACGACGAGATAAAGCACCGCGCTCACACCCCGCGTCGTCCACGTAACCCGCGAGAGATCTCCCGCAACGAGGGCAAACAAGAAATTCCCCGCGCCAGCGGCGGTCACTTGCCATCCCGTCGCGCTAAACACGTCCATTCCAGACTGCCAGCGCTTCGATAGTACGGATCCCAGCGCCCAGGAAAACGAGCCGCCCAGCAACGAGAGCGAAGCCCAAAATTCGCGCCGCCCCAGAGCCGACCTTGAGTGCAACTCCGGCCAGAACAGCACCACCAACCCCACCATCCCCAGTCCCAACCCGGCCTTGCCTCGCCCTGAAATGCGATGATGTCCCAGCAGCAGCGAATCCAGTACCAGAAACCACAACGGCGTGATCGCGATAATCAGAGCCGCCAGCCCCGACGGCACCGAAAGTTCCGCCCACGATAGCGTCAGGTTGCCGCCCATCAGCAATAAAAGTCCCACCACCGCCGCCAGCGCAATCTGCCGCGGCGAGTACCAGATCCGCCGTCCAGTAGCCGCGCAAACCGCCAGCATCACCACCCCGGCAATCGAAAACCGCACCCCACACATCAGCGCCGGAGGAATGCTCTGCACCGCAATATCAATCGCCAGATAAGTCGAGCCCCAAAACAAATACACCAGCCCGAAGGCAAGAATCACCGCAAACCGGCTTGGGCTCTGTACTTTGGACATGTCAGTGAGAAACTATTCGGATTCTGTCATCCTGAGCGGAGTAACTGATTCGCGAAGCGGATCAGTTACGGAGTCGAAGGATCCCTGGCAGCTTCACATCGACTCCAGCTCCGAAGGATCTTCGATCGCGCTGCCGCTACTTCAACTTCTCGTACTCCGCCTTCGCTGTCTTCAATACAGGAACATCCGCATCGGCATCTTTCCAAGCCGCAAAAAAATCCTGATAGGCGATCTTCGCCTTCGCGCTATCGCCCTGCAGCGCATAGGCGCGGCCCAATCCCAAATGAGCCAGCGAATAAAGCACGCTGGTCGGACCCACCCCGCGGTGGTCAAGAATCCTCTGATACTCCGCCGCCGCCCTGATCCCATCATGCATATGCAGAAAACCTTCTCCACGGGTGGAGATAACCATGAAGCTGCTGACGGCACGCCGCTCCGCACCGAGTTCGTACGTATGGGCGGAATCGAGCGCCGCAACCGCTTGCGCAGGCTGGTTATGCCCCAGGCTGATCATGGCTCGCGCCGCAGGAAGCTTCGCTTGGTTGAGCAGAGTATCGTAGGGAAACTCCTTGCTCAAGTCTGTGATCAGTTGCTCGGCGCGCGCCGCGTCTCCGGTCTGGGCAAACACGAGGGCAGCGTCACCGCGTGAATCCGGGCTCACGGAAAGGGCGAGCGCCGCATTCATGGTCTGGCGCGCCTCCTGCACGAAACCTGTCTGGGCATCGCACATTGCCTCGTTTGCTAGATTTGACGCCGCCCAGTCCTTATTTCCGCGAGCCTGCGCAGCAGTTGCGCCATGCGCAAGCGTCTCTCTCGCCTTGGCGATTCTTCCTTGCGCGCATTCCCCTTGCCCGCGCAGCCGATCGATGATCGGTTCATATACTTTTCCGGCGGCTTCCGCCACTTCCTGCTGCATGGCGCTCTGGTCGCTCCGGGCGAAGGCGATCCAGTAGAGCACCATGTGGATAGTCCAGGGATCGGTCTTTTGTGCGATGGCCTGCTCCGCCACTGCCTTCCCTTCATCGAAACGATTCAAATATTGATAGGCTGTGGCCAGATTCTGATAGGCGTAGGGATCCTTGGCATCAACCCTCATCGCCGCGCTGGCGGTCGCCAGCGCCTCGTCGTAGTTCCCCAAGTCCTGGTCTTCCAGCGACAGGTTGTCCAAGGGAACGTTGTCGCGAGGATAGGCCTGAATCCACTGTTCAAGAGTCTCTCGATCCTTGTCCACCTGTCCCCTGAACGTTCCGTAGTAGTGCGACGAAATATAAAACCTTTCGCGCTCGCTCGCCCGCTCCTTCGCATCGAACGCCTTCTGTATATATTCAAAAGCGTCCTTGCTGTTGCCGGTGTTGCCGCTGGCCACTCCCAGTGTGGCGAGCGCCATGGCAAAATTCGGGTCGAGTTCAACCGCGCGTTTCAGATGCGGAATCGCCGCCTCGTCGTTGAATTGCCCATGCGCAGCCTCACCCAGGCTAAACTCCTTCAGAGCGTCCAGCGAAGACGTAGTCGCCGCCTCCAGCGGAGTATCGAACTTCTGCACCGATCCGATCGACTCGCCCAGCTTCTCCCGCAATTGGGATGCCGCGTGGTCCAGCGATTTCAGCACCTGTTCCTTGCTGTCCGCTTCCGCCTGCTCGCGCGCCAGTGAGTCCCCATTCTGCGCATTCACCGCTTCCAGCGTGATCACATAATGACTGCCCAGGCTGGAAATCGATCCCAGCATCATGGCCTTCACGCCTTCCCGCAGACATATTTCACGCGCCACATCGCTGGTCACGCGCTCGTCTCCGGAGCGTCCCATGAACTTCAACGCTTCGTGAATGCGGGACTCGGGAAGAATATTCAAATATGGCGACTGTTCCAGTTGCACGGCCAGCGCCTGTTTCAGCGTCCCATCAAAAACCGCATCGCCAGTCGTATTGATGAAATCGGCGAGCAGAATACTGTCTTTCTCCGTCAGCTTCGCGGATTCCCTCGAGCGCAAATACAATCCCCCGGCAATCAGCGCAGCCAAGACAACGAGTGCCACAGGCACAAGAATCTTCCATTGCTTTTTCGCCGGAGTAACGCCGCTCGACGCAGCGCTCACACCGCTCGCAGCCCCGGCTGCCACATTCCCCGAAACAGATGCCGGACCCGGCTGCACCACCACGGCAGCATGCTGACCTGTTTCCTGCGCGACCGCCACTGAACCGGAGCTGACAGCAACCGCGCGCCCGCTTTCCGTGTCACGTTTCAGCCGCTGCAGGTCAGCGCGCATATCTGCCGCATGCTGGTAGCGCAGGTTCCGGTCTTTCTCGATCGCCTTGTTGATGATGTCTTCCAGCTTCACCGGCAGATCCGGATTCAATCGCACTGGCGAAACCGGAGCCCGATCCAGAATCGCCTGAAAGATGAGCGCAGAAGTCTCTCCGCGGAACGGCAGCGCGCCGGTGCCCATCTCATACAGCACCACCCCGAAGGAAAAAAGATCCGTCCGCGAATCCAGTTCCTTCCCCTTCGCCTGCTCTGGTGACATGTAAGCGACCGTTCCCAAAGTCGAGCCGGGACTGGTCAGGTGCTCCTCGACCGCCACATCGGTGGGTGCTGTTACGTCAGGCATGCGCGCAGGCGCCGCCGGATTCGCCGTCACCTTCGCCAACCCGAAGTCGAGAATCTTGGCATGCCCGCGCTTGGTCACAAAAATATTTGCCGGCTTGATGTCACGATGCACGATGCCTTCCGTGTGTGCCGCGTCCAGCGCATCGGCAATCTCGATCCCCAAAGCGAGGAGAGTCTCCAACTCCATAGGCCGGGCGCCGATCAGGTGCTTGAGCGTAGCCCCGTCCAGAAATTCCATGACGAGATAAGCGCGCCCATTCTCCTCGCCAATGTCGTAAATCGTGCAGATGTTGGGATGGTTAAGCGCCGATGCTGCTTTCGCCTCCCGCCGGAATCGTTCCAGCGCCTGCCGATCCTGTTGCAGATCTTCCGGGAGAAACTTAAGAGCCACAAAGCGCCCAAGCCGCGTGTCCTCAGCTTTGTAGACGACACCCATCCCGCCGCCGCCAAGCTTCTCAATGATCCGGTAATGTGAAATGGTTTGATCGAGCAAAGTAGAAGGCCCCGCTAGGGTGCAGCCATGCTAAGGCCCAACCTGTGGGAAGTCAAAATGTGGGGTCGGCCGCCTCGGCCGTCCGCCGGGCGCTGCCGGGGCATTCACTGACCACTGACCACTAGTCACTGCCCTAGGGGGTTACGGCCAGCCCTGCCGCAAGCTATAATGACTTAGTGATGTCGACGGTAAGCGATGCTGCGCAACAATCCCAATTCGCATCTGCCCGAGTGCTGGCTGCACTGTCTCGTATGCCCGCGCCGTTACCGGGCCAATCTGCCGTCACGCCTGCGTCCCAGCCTCTTCGGTAGCGACTAACAAAATCCTCCGCCTGATTCTTTCGGTTCCACGTGTGCTTGAACCGGAGCAGCGTGTTCCGAAATGCCCTTACTGACCACTGGCCACTAACCACTGGCCACTGCCTTACGGAGGATTCCAATGACCACGAAAACAATGATGACGCCCGCCACCGCTCCCGAAAAAGCTACCGGACCCGCAGTTACCGGTCCCAAGCTAAGGACCGCCCTGCCCGGCCCCAACGCCAAGCGCGTCCTGGCCGGCGACGAAAGACTAATCTCGCCGTCCTACACCCGCTCCTACCCCCTGGTAGCCAAGAGCGGACGCGGCATCGTCATCACCGACGTCGACGGCAACGAGTTCTACGATTTCTCCGCCGGCATTGCCGTGACTTCAACCGGCCACTGCCATCCCGATGTGGTCGCCGCCATCCAGAAGCAAGCCAGCGAACTGATCCACATGTCGGGCACAGATTTCTATTACGAGAGCATGGTCACGCTAGCCGATCGCCTCTCGAAGATCGCGCCCATGCCCGGCCCGCACAAGATCTACTACGGCAACTCCGGCGCCGAGGCTATCGAGTGCGCCCTAAAGCTCGCCCGGTATCATACGAAGAGACCGAACATCATCGCCTTTTTCGGCGCGTTTCATGGACGCACCATGGGCGCGCTCTCCCTCACCGCCTCGAAGCCGCAGCAGCGCCGCCGCTTCTCGCCGCTCATGCCGGGCGTGACGCACGTTCCCTATCCCGATCTCTATCGCGGACGTAAAGACGCCACGCAAGATCCCGATGCCTTCGCGCTCGGCTGCGCCCGCTTCCTCGAAGAGAAGCTGTTCAAGACCACGCTGCCTCCCGAAGAAGTGGCCGCTATCTTCATCGAGCCCGTGCAGGGCGAGGGCGGATACGTGGTCGCGCCCACCATCTTCATGCAGGAACTGCGCCGCATCTGCGATCGCCACGGCATTCTCCTTGTTCTCGACGAAGTCCAGAGCGGCATCGGCCGCACCGGCAAGTGGTGGGCCGTCGAGCACACCGGCGTCGAGCCTGACATGGTGTGCATGGCGAAGGGCCTCGCCTCAGGCATGCCGCTAGGGGTAACCATGACGCGCTCCGAAATCATGGACTGGGTGCCGGGTTCGCACGCCTCAACCTTCGGCGGCAATCCCGTGTGTATCGCGGCAGCGCTCGCCACACTAGACGTGATCGAGAAAGAACATCTGCTCGAACACTCCGCTACAGTGGGAGCGCACATGCTGCAACGCATGGCCAGCTGGCCCGCCAAGCTGAAGCTGGTAGGTGACGTCCGAGGCCGCGGCCTGATGATCGGCGTCGACATCGTCAAGGACAAAGCCACCAAAGAGTACGCCGCCGCCGAGCGCGACCTGATCGTCGAGAAGGCCTTCGAACAAGGCGTGCTGTTCCTGGGCTGCGGTCCCAGCACTGTCCGCCTGTGCCCCCCGCTGGTTGTGACCAAGGAAGAAGCCGACGTCGCCATGGACGTGCTGGAAGAGTGCATTCAGGAAGTGGGCAAGTAAGCAATCTGTGGCAAGGGAACATCCCCACTCAAGCCAAAACCGGGCTTGAGTGGGCCACCCGCCGGCACCGCTCTTGAAATGTGTTTTTCGCCCTCAGACCGGACAATACTCTCCGAGCGTTGACGTTTCGGGCGCTTCGACCACTACAACAAGGGAAGCCTTCCGCTGTGCCCGCAGCCAGGCAAGCGAACTGCGCATAGCAACGACAGAAACGCTGAGCCTCCGCAACAGCTCCAGGGACAGCGTCAGGCCGGAGTGCCGCCTCACGACGAACTGCCCCATTGTAGCCATGATTTTCACTTCGATTTGCTTGAACTTTGCGTTCGCCGGTTTTTGATACTCGCGCTCCAAGTGATTACGATGAACCTTAAAGCGATAATCATCTTTGTGAGTGAGCGTGAGCGCCAGTGTCTTCCAGATCGTTATCTGCGGCAGAACCGTCACAACCTTGGTGAGAGTGCTGTCAAGGTACATGAACACCCACCCCTTAGCAAGCGCGGGGTTCTCGATGGCATAGGCCCTAAGCTCATCTCTCAACGCGAACATCTTGTACTGATATTCCATTATCAGAACGTCCTTCATACCCCGACGGACCGACTCTAGGAGGATCAGCGACACGATAATGAATACAACTAGCATAGTCTCTAGCCAATCCTTTCCGGCGAGTGGTGCAATTTCGCGCCAAGAGCAGCTTCTTGCCTGCCGCTCTTCTCGCCTCCAATTCGCGCAAGTTCCTCGCGCATTTGATTCTCTTTTCTCTTATAGAGATGCCGTTGCGCGAACAAGACACCCAGAAAAAGGACCCCCATCACCGCTATCGGATAAACCGTGCCTATTCCCCGCCCCAGCAGGTACATGTCTATTAGTGCGTGGACCTGATCTTCAGTTGCCCGGTACATAACCAGGTAAATTACAAACAGTACGAGCAGTCCCGGCCAGCCGAACTTGTCCAAAAGCGAGTCAACGACCTTTGCGAGCGCCAGCCACGCCGTCGTGGTCTTCTCTTGTTTTTCGTTCTTTTTGGGCAAGGCGCACTACCAATAGGGGCCCGTGTAAAGAACAGCACGATACTCGGAAGCCTGGGGGCACGGTCCTGAACCTCGTAGAGTCCAGCAACCACTTGGGCTTAGCTTGTCCTTGTTATCGTTTCAATTATATCAGTCAAAGTCAAGTAACGGGTGCTGTGAAAGCCAATTGGAACGTAGAATCTGCTGCGTTGTGCGTGCGCGAATCCTGGCGACGAGGTCGGGTCCATCCTGAGATTGTTACGGCTGACTGGCGGGTGGCCCGCTCACGCCTGCCTTTGGCTTGAGTGGGGGGTGCCAATCCTCTGCTAGCGGGGCTTCTTTTTCTCCGGCTTCGGGCGCAGCAGGGGCCAGGCTTCGCGGTAGCACTCGTAGTGGTAGCGACCTATCTTGACGGGCTGCACGGGGCAGACCATCAGGCCTTCGCGGATCCCGTCGAGCACGATGTGAGCCGGGATGAGATACTAGGCATCCTGGGGGATGACGTAGCCGGCGAAGTAATCGACATTGTGGGGCGTGTAAGGGCGCTGCGGACCACTTCTCAGGTGGCAGAAATATCCCGTACTCTTGCGGTAGGAAGTGGATTTCACCTGGACCCTTACGATGCGGGAGCCGAAATAGAGGGCGACGTCGAAGGGAGCGGATTCGCCCCAGGGCTTTAGCACTTTGTATCCGTGGCGCATGGCTTCGGCCATGAAGCGCAGCTCGACCCACTCTCCGCGCTCCTTGAAATTCTTGAAACCTTCGAGCCCGCGCATGTCGCTCCCTGCCGAGTCTGGATTCTGACGAAGTCCATGCCCAACAAAAAAGGCGCGGCCCATGGGCCGCGCCTCGTTTTTCTGAATTTTTAGTCTATATATCCACTATATCAATTTGAATAAGGCAAACCCGCCACGTTTCGCAGAATTATATCTGCGTTGCTTTGAGTGAGTTAGGGCCGATCATGTAATTTCTGCCTATTGACAAGATTCCGGGGATTTCAGGTTTCGGAGCCTATCCGTCTGATTACGTCAGTCACCTCCGATTGTTATGGAATTCATTTCGCTCGCTACCTCCGGGACCTGCACTTTCGTCAGCAACAAACATCGCGCTTCTGGGTTTTAATGAATCGCCCACGTAGTTAAGGGCAGACGGGGAGATATTGCCGTTCTGGGGCCCCGGCACAAAGGAGAAATAACTATGTCTCTTCGTACAGCATTTCGCAATCTGTTTGCCGCAGCATTGATCATGCTGCCGATGTTTGCCCTGCCCAAGGCGCAGGCACAAATCGGCGTTGGCATCGCTATCAACATCCACGTTGCTCCTCCGGCTTTGCCGGTGTACGAGCAGCCACCGATACCGGCGGCGGGTTATCTCTGGACTCCCGGCTACTGGTCCTACGGCGATGCGGGATACTTCTGGGTTCCGGGCGTTTGGGCGCAACCTCCCGTCGCCGGTCTTCTCTGGACTCCTGGTTACTGGGGTTATGAAGGCGGAATGTATGGCTGGCACGGTGGCTACTGGGGCCCGCACGTTGGGTTCTACGGTGGCGTTAACTACGGCTTTGGCTTCGGCGGCGTCGGCTTCGTCGGCGGCGAATGGCGTGGTGGAGTATTCGCCTATAACAGTGCCGTGGCGAACTTTGGTGGCGTGCATGTCACCAATGTGTATGAGAACCGAACCATCGTGACGGAAAACACCGTCGTCAACGTCAATCACGTAAGCTTCAACGGCGGCGAAGGCATTCAGGTGCATGCCTCGGCTGTCGAGATGCAGGCGGCCAACGAGCACCACTTCGAGGCAACCTCCGAGCAGGTACAGCATCAAAACTTTGCCGCTCAGGACCGCGCGCAGCTCGCGTCGGTAAATGGAGGACGTCCTGCGACCATGGCGAGCGCCAACGTAAACGCGTATCACCAGGTGGCGCAGCAGCACGCGCAGTCGCAGCCCATCTCGGCTGCCGATCGCTCGGTGGGACGCAACTACAATCCCAATACCCGTGAAGCCAATCAGGACCAGCGCATCGCCAACGGACTGCGCAGCGGCCAAATGACTTCCGGCGAGGCAGCTCGCGCCGAGCAAACGCAATCCAACATCGACCAGCAGGTGCACGACGATCGTGAGGCGAACGGTGGCAAGCTCACGGGTGCGGAGCGTCAGCAGATCAACGGCGAGCAAAATGCTGCCAGCCGTCAGATCTACGACGAAAAGCACAACGCGAATACCGTGAAGCCGAACGAAGTCGACGACCGGGAAGCCAACCAGCAGCAACGCACCGCCGAAGGCCTGCGCAGCGGCCAGATGACTTCCGGTGAAGCGGCCAGGACCAACGCGAACCAGGCCGCGGTCGCCCAGCAGGTTCACGACGAGCGCACCGCCAATGGCGGCGCCTTGACCAAGCAAGAGAAACAACAGGCCAACAAGGAAGAAAACAAGAACAGCAAGCAGATCTACAAAGAGAAGCACAACAACAAAACCGCGAAACCTGCTAAGGACTAGAACAGGTACCGAGGCTGGAGCGAAATTGAACGGCCGCCATTCCAGGCGGCCGTTTGATCTTTTGGGGTTCTGGCGTAATTGCCTGATTACGTCAGTTACCTCCGCTCGTGCGGAAGCTGACGGATAATTGACTGCGTAGGCGATCAGGGGCGAGGGTCTGCGCCATCCTCAGGCGAGAGACACCGAAGGCCAGGCACGGAGAAGCCAAAGTACCCCCATTTCTTTTGGCCAATGCTTCGTGGAATTTGTGATCGTGCCGTTGTGGCCTTCATAGCAGAGCCTGCGCAGCAATTACAGTCGATATCCGGGTTTGAATATCCAGGTTTGACCTTCGAGGTTAGAGCGCTTGGAGAAAACACGCGACCAGCAAACCGGCGCCGGGTCCAAAACGCGGCTCGTGGAGCAGATCAGCGTCTGCCTGCGTTCAGGCCACTACTCTCGCGCCCTGGATTGGTTGCGAGGCGCAGCTGCAGATTTGCCCAACGATGCGGAGTTGTCCGAACTGGAAAGGCTTGCCCAGGATGGCGTCAAGCGCAATGCCGACGCCAACCGCCTCATCACTGAAAGCCAGGAACTGTTCGCGCAGCGGAAGCCCGCGGAAGCCATTCAGTTGTTGCGCAAAGCCCACGAACTGGATAAACGCAATGCTCTCGCCCGCGCCATTCTGGCCAATGCCCTGGTCGAGCACGCACAGTCGGTTGTAGAAACCGACTGGCTGGAAGCCGAGACCCTGACCAATCAGGCGCTCGCCTTGAACCGCGCACATCCCACGGCCAAAAACATCCTCAACCTGATCGTTGCCAAGAAGGAAACAAGCTCGGTGGAGGACTGGGTTTCGCGAGCGCGCAAGCTGCAGGCCGCCAGCGACCCATTTGCAGCCCTGGCTTGGGTCGCAGAGGGATTGGCCGTTCATCCTCACGATCCTAAGTTGCTTCAGATCCAGAATGAAATCCAGCGCGACCAGGATGCACAGCGGCGTCAAGCCCGCCGCGGCGACCTGGAAGACCTGCGGCGCCTGCAGCGGGAAGTCGATGGGGCCATCGACGTTGCGGCAAAACAAGCATTAGCCGGGCGCATCCAAGCGTTGGCCGCCAAGTATTGGACGGACGGAGAAATTTTAGCCGTTGCGAATCGCCTTCTGCGCCGGCTGGGATTTGTTCCCCAGGAGAGTTCAACTGCTTCGCCGCACAGCAAAGGCGCGACCGTCATTTTTCACGTCCCGCGCCCCAGCGCTCCCGAAGCTTCACGCGCTGATGGCAGCCAGATTCTGCCAAGCCAGGCTACGCCAAGCCCTGTCCCGCCAAGCCCGGTTCCACCCGCTAACGTTCCAGCCGCAAACGTTCCGACCGCTGTCGTTCCGCCCAGGGAAGTTTCGCCCAGCGAAGTTCCGCCCGGCATTGTGCCGCCGGGCAATATCCCGACCACTCCGCCAGAGCCGCAACTCCCCACGCCACAAGCCGCCACCCCTCCCGGGGCCGAACCTTCCGCACCGGCGGAAGCCAGAGTTGTTTCCCCATCATCCCGGCCTACGCAGCCCGCAAGTTCGAACTCCACCATGTTGGCCCTCATCTGCGCCGCGGCGATCATCCTGGTCGTGGCGACCTTTTTCGTCACGCGAAGACATTACGCCGCGCCCTTAGCGAAGACCCAATCATCGGCTCCCATCGTCTCTGCTCCGGTCTCGGTTCCCAGCGTCTCCGCTCCAGCCGTCTCCGTCCCCGCACAAGTAACTCCCCAATCATTGCTGCCGGCTTTGCACACTTCTTCCGACACCGCTGCCAGAAAGGTCACGTTTGATGATCGGCCGCCCGCCGAGTCCGTTCACAACGTGGGCGCGCTTCTTGTCGTTGCGGGTCAAGACGACGCAAAGGTTTTCCTTGACGGAAAACTTCAACCGCAACTCACTCAAGTCGGCCAGTTGCGCCTGCCGAATCTCGAGCTCAAGGACTACATTGTCCAAGTCTCCAAGAGCGGTTTCCAGGACCCTCCCCAGCAAAAGATCCGCATTCGCAAGGGCGAACAGGCCAGGCTTATCTTCAACCTGCAACCGGAATCTCGGTTGGGCTTGCCGACCAACTTGCAACCCCAGCCTCGCCTGGCCTCGCTGACCATCCGGGGCGGCGCTCCCGGGACCACGGTTCTCGTCGATCAAACTCTCGTCGGCACCATTCAGCCCGATGGCACGCTCTCCGTCTCCACTATCAACCCCGGAGACCATACCGTCGAACTGCGGCACGAGCGGTTCAAACCCCGGCAGTTCAAGAAACACTTCGATACGGGCGGAACCATATCTCTCGCTTCTGCGGATGCCGCGTTGGAGGCCGCACCGGATTCCGCGCTGGGCGAATTGAAAATTACCTTTGCGCCCGCCGATGCCAAAGTTGCAATCGTGAAAGGCGAGCTTCTGAAAATGGTAAGCAGTGGTGTCCCGCTCGATCTTGCCCCCGGCACTTACACTCTTACTGCACGAACCGCCGAAAGGTTCACACGCTCGTCCACACTCGAAGTCATAGCCGGTCAATCCAAGACTTTGGATTTGTCTCTTGCCCCGAGCAGCATGTCGAAGTGGGATGACCCAGGGGCCTGGAAGCAGGAGAGAGACTCCTTCATTCGCAAAGGGGGAGACTTCGTCTTATATGGAGTCGTTCCCGCCTCGGGCACATTTGTTTTTTCCGCGATGCCCACCAAGGGTCACATCTTGCAGTGGGTCTTCAACTACAGTGACCCCAAGAATTATGTCCTCTTCCAAATGGACGAGAATAACTTCTACCGCACAGTCATTCGGAACGGCGAGAAAACGAACGAGATCATAGTTCCCGATAAAGGAGACAAGAAAAGCTTCCGCGCGCTCCTGATCCGCGTCAGCCCCACGGAGATCGTCCACCAGATCAAGCACGGTGACAGTTGGACCGTCCTCGATCGCTGGACCCAGCCCGGCGCGAATCTCAGCCAGGGCAAGTTTGGCTTCTACATACCAGGCAACGACGAAGTAGCGCTCTCCAGCTTCTCCCACTACGCTGACCTGAACACCCACTAGAAGCCCACGGCCTATTGACAAGATTTCTGACATTTCCCGGTTTGGGAGGCACAGCCTCCCGATCCGATAATTGTCAAAGAGATCACATCCAAGGTGGGCTCTAGCCGCTACAGTTAATGTGGAGATCTCTGTGCTTTCTAAACGCGTTTTTTCCGGGCAGGCTACGCACGCGGTGCTTCGTTTCCTGAACTGGCTGGCCGACCACACTCTGCCATCGGAAAAGATTGCGGCGCATCATCGGACTGGGCGGCGGGGTGAAGAGGCCGCTTACTTTCACCTCCGCAAGCTGGGCTACACCATGGTCGCGCGCAACTTCCGCTCGCCGCGCTGCCGGGGAGAGATTGACCTGATCGGATGGGAAGACGATGTTCTCTGTTTCGTGGAAGTTAAGACGCGAACCACGCGCGACGTGAAGCCCGGCGAAGCGGCCGTGGACCGGCACAAGCGGCGGCAGGTCGCGGCCGTGGCGCGGGAGTATCTGCGGCGCTTTCCACCTTCGTGCCAGTGGCGCTTCGACGTGGTCAGCGTATACTATGGCAATTCGAAAGCCAGCCAGCCGCAGATTGAAGTCTTTCGCAATTCCTCCCTGACGGCTTAGAATAACGATTTGCCCATCCCTAATCCGTGAGGTTTAGTAAGTGCCCGAGCTTAGAAAAGATCCGATTGTTGGCCGCTGGGTGATCATTTCCACGGACCGCGCCAAGCGTCCCACGGATTTCGCCCGCGAGAACGTCAAGCTGAAGGGCGGCTTCTGTCCCTTTTGCTATGGGAACGAGGGCAAGACGCCGCCCGAGATCCAGGCTTACCGTCCCGGATCGAATGGCGGGCCAACCTCGCAGCGGGATACGCCGGGCTGGACGGTGCGCGTGGTGCCGAACAAATTTCCCGCTCTCGGGATCGAAGGCAACTTGAACCGGCAGGCCGAGGGCATGTTCGACCGCATGAACGGAATCGGGGCACACGAGGTAATCATCGAGACGCCGGATCACAATGCCAGCCTGGCGACGCTGCCTCCGAAGCGGATCGAAGACGTACTCTGGACCTTCCGCGACCGCATCCTCGACCTGAAGAAGGACAGGCGGTTTAAGTACATCTTGCTGTTCAAGAACCACGGCGAGGCCGCAGGAGCATCGCTCGAACACGCGCACTCGCAACTGATCGCGCTCCCGATTCTGCCCATTAACGTGACCCAGGAACTAGAAGGCGCGAAGCAGTATTACTTATATAAAGAGCGCTGCGTATTCTGTGACATTATTAGGCAAGAAACGGAGAACGGGAGCCGGGTGGTGGCTGAGAACGAGAACTTTCTGACGATTGCGCCTTACGCGCCGCGGTTTCCGTTTGAGACCTGGATTCTGCCTAAACAGCATGAGTCGGCGTTCGAGAACTCGTCGTCGCATATGTTTGAGAACCTGGCTAAGGCTTTGAAGACTTTGCTGATGAAGGCGGATCGGGTGCTGGATAATCCTCCTTACAATTTGGTGGTGCATACTTCGCCGGCGCAGGATCCGGCCAACGACCACTATCACTGGCACATTGAATTCATGCCGAAGCTGACCAAGACGGCGGGATTTGAGTGGGGGACCGGTTTCTACATTAATCCCACGCCGCCGGAGGAGTCGGCTAAGTTTCTGCGGGAAGCTAGCGTGGAGGAACCGGTTTCGGCGACGGTCGGGTAGACGGGGGATCGTCTCGAGCGCGATTTTGGGCGGGAAAAATAGGGCACGGCATGAGAGCCGTGCCCTTTGCAGTTGGACGGAGAGAGAAGTTGATGGCCGAGGTTGGATTTGGAAGCCCTCGCCAACAACAGTTTCGTTGCCAGACTAAGCCGGATTTCGAGGTGAATTGTCACCAAATTGTAAAAAGATTGACTAAAGCGCCCGTTTTGCTTGCCGGTCTTGCCTCTGCCGCCTTGTGCATTCAGCCCCAGTAAGCTTTTCAGCAGAATCGGCTTACAAAATCACGCAGGCTTCATCGAAGGACAGGCGCGGGTTCCGTGGGTAAAGTTTGGTAGCGTCTCCGTAGCCTAAATTGCAGAGAAAATTCGATTTCCACTTTCCATCCGGGAAAAACTCGGCGTTGACTTTGACCGCGTCGAATCCGGACATCGGGCCGCAATCGAGGCCAAGCGCACGGGCGGCGAGAATGAAGTAAGCGCCTTGGAGCGAGCCATTTCGGAAGGCCGTGGCTTCAATGAGTTCAGGTTTACCGAGGAACACCGAACGCATATCTTTCTGCGGAAAGAGCTTTGGAAGTTTCTCGTGGAACTCTGTATCCCAGGCAATGATCACGGTGACGGGAGCAGCCATGGTTTTTTCGACATTCCCGGGCGCAAGAGCAGGACGAAGGCGCTCCTTGGCGTTGGGCGTGGTGAGGAAGACATAGCGTGCAGGCGTCGTATTCGCGCTCGTCGGACCGAGGGCGGCAAGTTCATAGGCCTGACGCAGCAACTCCGAGGAGACTGGTTGAGGAAGCCATACGTTGTGGGTCCTCGCCTCGCGGAAAATCTGGTTGATGCAATCGTTGGAGACTGAGGTGCTTCGTGGCATGTCGAGGTCTCTCCTGATTAGGCGAATTTCTTGGCGAATTGGATTGTGCGGCAAGACGGTTAGATGCAAAATCCCCGGCCAGCCGAAACAGATCAGCCTTGGGTGCGGTCCAGGAACTCTTCGTGCCACGCCATTTGGATGGCTTCGAGTTTGCCTTCGTTGGAGGCTCCGGGGTCGCCTTTGAAATCGGGTAGTTCGGTGACGTAACGGTGCAGGTCGGTGAAGCGGACGGTAAGCGGATCGAGTTCGGGATGAACTTCCGAGAGCAGGATGCCGATGTCTTCGGCGTCGTCCCAGGTTAGAGATTTCGGCATGGGGAGTTTCCTCAGGGAGTTGAAGTTTCAAGGTTTCAAAATTTCAAGGTTTCAAAACCAAAAGCGCCTACTGTGCGAGGCCAGGCTGCTGTGGTTTTTGAAACTTTGAAACCCTGAAACTTTGAAACCTGCTTTTAGTGGTGCTCTTCCGAAATGTAATTGCGGTTCCAGGCTGGGATCTCGACGACGACTTTACCCGGCTTCGTGATCTGCACCTGGCAGCCGAGACGAGAGTTTAACTGCAAGTCGGCCGCCATGTCGAGGCGGTCGGCTTCATCATCTTCCATGGGCGAAAGGTTTTCGACGCCTTCCTTGATCCAGACGTGGCACGTGGTGCAGGCGCAATTGCCGCCGCAGGCGTGGTCGAGCGTGATGCCGTTGTTGAGCGCGACGTCGAGGATCGACTCTTCCTTGCCGTGATATTCGTAGGGCAGCTTGCCGTGTTCGAACTGGACTGTCTTGCCCTCGGGCAGGAAGGTGACCTGCACTGTGTTTTCGCCGGGAGCTTCTTCGGTGGCGGTGCCGGCGGATTGTGATTTTTCTTCTGCCATTATGTCCTCAAATATTCTTGATGCCTCAGCGGCTAAAGCCGCGGTCCCTTTGGTGTTACCTACGGCACGTCTCAAGACGCGCCCTGATACGAATCTCAACATCGGGCGAGGCTCAGTACGCCCGCGCCCCAGCCCCGCTCTACTCAAACTCCGCTTTCGCCATGGGATGCGGAGCCGTGGGGCCTTCGCCCATGTCGGCTTCGTCCATGGTTTTGCCTTTTAGCGCTGTCGAGACTGCACTATCCATCATCAATTCAGCCAGGCGTGTGGTGCCTTGATTCAGCGCGTCGATGGCTTTGCGGATGGCCTGGTAATCGTCTTCGGCGTTCACCGCAACCAGGGCTTTTTCCATCTTCGCAATTTTTTTCTTCTCGTCAGTGGTGAGGTGGCCCCAGGCTGCGCTCTTCTTGCCTTTGTCGAGCGCGGCCAAGATCGTCGCGGCCTCGTTGCGTGCTTCAATGACCTGACGCTGGCGAAAATCTTCTTCGGCGCTGTCGAAGGAGTCGAGAATCATGCCTTCGACTTGCTCGTCGGTGAGGCCGTAGCTGGGCTGAACCTGAATTTCGGATTCCTTGCCGCTGCGCTGCTCGCGCGCCGAAACGTGGAGGATGCCGTTGGCGTCGATGAGGAATCTGACCTCGATGCGCGCCATGCCAGCGGCCATCGGCGGGATGCCCTTCAGATCGAAACGCGCCAGCGAGCGGCAATCTTTTGCCAACTCGCGTTCGCCTTGCAGCACGTGAATAGCGACGTTGGCCTGGCCGTCAACCTGCGTGGTGTAGTGTTGCGTGGCCGAGGCGGGAATGGTTGAGTTACGCAGAATGATTTTGTCGGTTACGCCGCCCGCGACTTCGATGCCGAGCGACAAGGGCGTGACATCGAGCAGCAGCATGTTTTCGGTGGCTTCGGAGCCGCCGCCGAGAATGTTGGCTTGCACCGCCGCGCCGAGGGCGACAACTTCGTCGGGATTTAGATCGGTGTGCGGTTCGCGATGGAATAGTTCCTTCACCAGAGCGCGGACTTTGGGGATGCGCGTCGATCCGCCGACGAGGACGGCTTCGTCAATTTGTTCGGGCTTGAGTCCAGCGTCTTTCAAGGCCTGCTTGCAGGGGCCGACCGTGCGGTCGATGATGGGCTGGATTAGTTGTTCGAACTGTTCGCGCGTGACCTCGCGAAGGTAGCGCTTGCCTCCGGGCAATGCGACATCGAGCTTCACTGATGGTCGCGAGGAGAGCGCGATTTTGGCTTCGATAACGGCCTTGCGAATGGCTTGCACGGCCTCGGCGTTCCTGCGCAGGTCGAGTTTCAGGTCGCCTTGAATGTCGTCGAGCGCAATCGTGATCAGCAGGTTGTCGATGTCATCGCCGCCGAGATGCGTGTCGCCGTTGGTCGAGATGACTTCGAAGATGCCGTCGTGCAGTTTGAGAATCGAGACGTCGAACGTGCCGCCGCCGAGGTCATAGACGGCGACGATTCCGTTTTGCTTCTTGTCGAGGCCGTAGGCTAACGATGCTGCGGTGGGTTCGTTGACCAGGCGCAGGACTTCGAGGCCTGCGATGCGGCCTGCATCTTTGGTGGCCTGGCGCTGCGCGTCGTTGAAATACGCGGGCACGGTGATGACGGCTTTCGTCACCGGCGCGCCGAAAAAGCGCTCGGCATTGCGCTTGAGCTGGCGGAGGATTAGAGCTGAGATTTCCGGTGGCGTGAAAGTCTTCTCACCGAGCTTGATGCGTAAAACTTCTCCGGCCTGGAGATCCTCGGCTAGGCGGAAAGGGAAGAACTTCAACTCTTCCTGAATGTCGTCGACCCCGCGTCCCATCAGGCGCTTGATCGAGTAGACGGCGCGTTCTGGGGTTTCGGTGAGATATTTGCGCGCGGCGTTGCCGATGACCGGCTGACTATTTTCGTCGAGCGCTACCACCGAAGGAACGAGATTCGATCCATCGTCGCCGGGGATCACGACAGGGCTCTCCCCTTGCATAAAGGCCACGAGAGAGTTCGTGGTGCCCAGGTCGATGCCGACGATGCGATCGGTTGACATAGTTTCAAATGCTGAAGGCAGAAGTCAGAATGAAGAAGTAAAATTTCTCGTTTTAACTTCTGCATTCTTACTTCTTACTTCTGACTTTATGTTTCCAAAGCTTCGCTTACGTCTCGAACCAGGTTCCTGATGTAATTGCGGCGGTTCAGCACGTCTACCATTTTGTCTCGTTCCTGCCTGCGCTCTTCGTCCGAAACGGGTTGACCGTTTTGCTCCCGCTGGATCATTCCATCCCACACTTTCCAGCGATACTCTAGCTCACGCAGAAGCGCTTCCTGCTTTTCGTCGAGTTCAAGCTTCTGGCGGCCGATTTCTTCGATCAGGGCGGGGTCGTCCTCGCCCAGCTTCTTCTGCCCGCGCAGTTCTTCGAGCTGCATATTCAGATCGAAGACTTCTGCCAGGAGCTCAGACGGCACGATCTGCTTTTTTATCTCCCCGGTGGAGCGCGCCTGCTCTGTCGCGCTCTTCGATTGCTCTTCCAGTTCCACGCCTTCGAGTTTCAAAAGATACTCCGTCCGCTTGACCGGGTCTTTCAAGGTGCGATGGGCGTCGTTGAGCCGGGAACTCTGTTGCAGGCTCCACTCCTGTTCCTGGCTGCCGGCCAACGCGTTGAGATCGGGATGCAGCTTGCGGCTCAGTTCGTAAAAGTCTTTCTCCAGCGCCGCGAGGTCGAGGTCCAGCTTGCGCGGCAGTCCGAAGTAAGCGAAGTAGTCGACCGGCGCCGGAGGTTGAACCTTGCCGCAGGCCTGGCAGAAGTGAACCGCGCGCATCGTGCCGCACGACCAGCAGGACTGAGTTTCCTCAAGTGCGGGCTTCGCGGTAATGGTGGTGAAATTCGTCATAGCTCAATAACACCTTACGTGGAGCTGGGCGTGTGCCACCTGGAACAACGAGCTTCGTGGCAAGCGTTCTCGGACAGAGTGTCCGAGCCACACAGGCAATGCCACACGAGCAAACTCAAGCGGAGAACGAAGTCCCACAGCCGCACGACTTCGTGGCCTGAGGATTCACGAAGACGAATCCCTGCTGCATCAGCGTTTCCTGGTAATCGAGGATCATGCCGTGCAGGTAGATGAACGACTTCGGATCGACGAACACGCGCACGTCGCCATACTGGAAGATGCGGTCGCGTTCGCGCGGCTGCGTGTCGAAGCGGATGTTATAGCTGAGGCCAGAACAGCCGCCGCCCTGCACGCCAAGGCGCAATCCACCCTGCTCGGGCGAAATGCCTTCCTTGGCCATCGCGCTACGCACCTTGACCAGGGCTTTGTCGGTGACCTGAATGCCCTTGGCCGGTGCGGTTGGCGAAGGCTGCGCGGTTTGTTCGGTTGCGGTTGTCATTGTCGTTCTAATTCCTGACGCGATCCCTCAGCGGCTAAAGCCCCCAAAGAAGAACGCCACTTACGGCACCCTTCGGCGCGCCTCGCTTGCTCAGGGCAACCTTAAGAGCTGAAGTCGTGCCCTTCCCGGCCGCGGCGCGGCCGTGGCCCCGCCCTTTCAGGCCTCTCGGCCACACCCCAAAACCTACTGCGCCACTGTGGCGGCAACCGGCTTCGCGGCTTCCTGCTTTTTCTTCCAGTCACCGATGGCCGCACGGATAGCGTCCTCGGCCAACACGGAACAATGGATCTTCACGGGAGGAAGCGACAGCTCCTTCACGATGTCCATGTTCTTGATGGCGAGAGCTTCGTCCACTGTCTTGCCCTTGACCCATTCGGTGGCCAACGAGGAAGAGGCGATCGCGGAACCGCAGCCGAACGTCTTGAACTTGGCTTCTTCGATGACGTTGGTCTCGCGGTTGACCTTGATCTGAAGCTTCATGACGTCACCGCACTCGGGCGCGCCGACCAGGCCGGTGCCCACGTCGGCGCTGCTCTTATCCATCGAGCCGACGTTGCGGGGATTGTTGTAGTGATCGATTACTTTATCGCTGTATGACATTTTTTTCTCCAGGTTTCCAAATTCAAAGTTTCAAGGCTTCGAAGGTTTCAATGTTTCAAAGACTCCCAGCTCCACGGTCCCACGCGAAACCTTGAAACTCTGAAACCTTGAAACCTTGCCTTTAGTGCGCTTCTCCTGCCCACTTTACATCCTTCAAATTGATGCCTTCCTTCGCCATTTCGTAGAGCGGAGAAAGTTCGCGCAGGCGCTCGACGGTTTCGATGACGCGGTCGGCCACGTAATCGACCTCGGCAGCCGTATTGAAGCGGCCTATGCCGAAGCGGATCGAACTGTGCGCCAGGTCGTCCCCGGTGCCGAGAGCCTTCAATACATAAGATGGTTCAAGCGTCGCGGAGGTGCACGCCGAACCGCTGGAAACCGCGATGTCGTTGATACCCATCAGCAGCGACTCGCCTTCGACGTAGGCAAAACTGATGTTCAGGTTGCCGGGCAGGCGATGCTCCATGGAGCCATTGATGTAGGTTTCATCCAGACGGCTCATGATGCGGTCGCGCAGGCGATCGCGCAGGCTGGCCAACTGAACGGCTTCGCGGGACATCTCCTCGGAAGCGATGGCGCATGCTTTGCCCAAGCCGACGATGCCTGGGACGTTCAGCGTGCCGGAGCGCATGCCGCGCTCATGGCCGCCGCCGTCGATGATGGCGGAAATCTGGACGCGCGGGTTCTTACGGCGAACGTACAAAGCGCCAACACCCTTGGGACCATACATCTTGTGACCCGAGATCGACATCAGGTCGATGTTCTGCTTATTGACATCGATAGGAATCTTGCCGATCGCCTGCGTGGCGTCCGTATGGAAGATGATGCCGCGCTCGTGGCACATCTTGCCGATTTCAGCGATGGGCTGGACCACGCCAATTTCGTTGTTCGCCGCCATAATCGTCACCAGGATGGTCTTGTCATCCATGGCGCGCTTCAGGTCTTCGAGATCGACCAGGCCATCTTTCTGCACCGGCATGTAGGTGACGCGATAGCCATACTTCTCGAGGCGCTTGCAAGTATCGAGCACGGCCTTGTGCTCGGTGACCGCGGTGATGATGTGGTTGCCCTTCTCGCGGTACATCTCGGCTACGCCTTTGATGGCGAGGTTGTCGCTCTCGGTGGCGCCCGAGGTGAAAATGATTTCCTTGGTGGTGGCGCCAATCAGCTTGGCGATGCGCTCACGAGCCGTCTCCACGCCTTCTTCTCCCGCCCAGCCGAAAGAGTGATTGCGGCTGGCGGAGTTGCCGAACTTCTCCATGAAATAGGGCAGCATCTCCTCCAACACCCGGGGGTCCGTGGGCGTGGTGGCGTGGTTATCCATATAGATGGGCAGCTTCACTCCCTGGGGAGCGGAAACGTGCGTGGCTGGAAGTTGCTGGGGGACCTTAACATCCGTGCTCATAATTGCTTCTCCTACCTCAGGGGCTAAAGCCCTCATCAAGGTTTGTGCCTGTAGCGGCACCCTTCGGCGCGCTTCGCTTGCTCAGGGCAGGCTAAGAACTGAAGCTCGTGCCCTGATACGAATCAAAATCCGATACGAATCAAAATCCAGCTTGCGAACGCTTCTAAACGATCGTCACCAGTTCGGCTGGCTTGCTGGTGGCAGTTGCAGCCTCTTCCGGTTCTTCCCGCATGTGCGAAATCTTGATGCGTTTCAAAACCGCTTCGATGCTCTCATTCACCTTGCGCAGCGGTTCGCGGATGTTGCAACGATCGCTCTGGCCGCACTCCCCGCGAACCGTAACACAGGATGTGATGAACAAAGGGCCGTCGATGGCCTGAATTACTTCGAAAGCCGAGATCGTGTGCGCGGCGCGGGCCAGCCTGTAACCGCCGTTGGTACCGTGCTGCGAATGCAATAGACCGGCCTTGGCCAGGCGTTGCAGAATCTTCGCGAGCGCCTCGGGCGGAATGCCAAAGGAATCCGCAACGTCTTTCGCGCTGGCGCTACGAGTGCCCTCGTGAGCGTGGTCGGCCAGGTGCTTCATGGCCATCAACGCGTAGTCTGCCTTTTTTGTTAACTTGAGCATCCCTGATTCCGAACGCCGATTCGACTGCCAATCCCAACTCCGACCAAAAGAGACGGATTAAACTCCGACCTTTTTCGTCGTAATTCATTCTACGTCCATAACCCAAGATTGTGCAAGCCCTTACAGGCAACTGGGATAAGGGAGATCAAATGGTAACTATCGGGGACTGAACGGCTTAGGCCTTAGCGATCATTTTAGTCGCAATTCAATCTAAGCGACTGAGCTGAAGTGGGTCTCCGCAGCCAACACCGGGAGAAATTCACCGAATTACAATGCCGAGGGACTTGACAACTGGCGAAGCCGGGCTAAAATACCGGGAAATTCCCCCGCGAACCGGTCCCTCCGCGTATTCATGAGGGCGACGCTTCCGGATTTATGACTTCAAAGCCTTTCTCGCATCCTCAAAACGCTGCCAAGCAACCCTGCAAGCATCCGCGCGTGCAAATCGTGAGCCGCGAAGAGGATGCGGAATTCGTGGAGTGCCTCGAGTGCCGCGAGATCTTCGAATCCAGCGAGCTCAAGGATATGAGCATCGAGGAAAGCGCTGAAGGCGAAGTCCAGGAATCGTAGCCGAGAACCCGCAACCGGGGCCTGTTAGAGCGGGAAACACCCACCTGAGATCACTATAGTAACCACGCTTCCTCGTTGCGGCTTGTCCCCGGCGGAAGCGCTCTGCTAGTCTGCGAGCCGGGGGCGTGCATTCCGCACGTTGCAAACTCATGCCTGCGGTAGCGCTGGTTGTCGACGACTCCATGCTGATTCGCTACACCGTCTGCCGCTTCCTGGAAGAGCGCGGCTTTGCGGTGGAGTCAGCTACGAACGGCGTGGAAGCGTTGCAGACCCTTGAGCGGTTACGGCCCAATCTGATCGTCACCGACATGCAGATGCCAAAGATGTCGGGCAGCGAACTGATTACCGCCCTGAAGAAGAACCCGGAGACCGCCAGCATTCCGATTATTGTTGTTGCGGGCCGCGCCAGCGGCTTCGATGAAAAGGAAACCCGCGCCAACTTTGCCATCTACAAGGATATCGACATCCAGGCCCAGCTCGAAAAGGCGCTGGATGCGGTGATGGCGAAGAGTCACGGGCGGGAAGCGGGGAAGTAGGCAGCGTTCAGCGGTTGGTAATTAGCTGAACCTCGCGCGTGAACCCCACGTGTGAACCCCACGCATGAGCTAGCGCAACAGAAGACTTGCCTCAGCTGAGAAATCCATGGCAGCAAAATCCTTGGCCAGAAATTTGGGATAGGCCGCGGCGGCAATCATGGCGGCGTTATCGGTGGAAAGAGGCCGCGAGGGGAAATATACGGGCAGTCCGCTTTGGGCGCCGTCCCGCTCGAAAGTGCTCCGCAGTTCGTTGTTCGCTGCCACTCCGCCGGTCACAAAAAGCGTGGCTACATCGTAGGCGCCGGCTGCTGCCAGAGTCTTGCCAATCAAATCCTCGACGATTGCACGCTGAAATGAAGCGACCAGGTCGAGAGTCCGCTTATCGCAATTCGCAAGGTAGTCTTCAGGCTTGGGCTTCGGAATGTTTGCCAAAATCTTGCGGCGGATCTCGATTCCCGGCTGCATGTTGTGAACTTCAACATAGCGCAGGACGGCAGTCTTGATACCACTGTAGGAAAAGTCGAAGCGAGGGCGGTCACTCGCGTGTTGTTCTTGTCCCTTGTGCTCCCGGCGGTCGCGATGCTTGATCTGGGCGGGTGGAAACTTCACGGCGGTCGGGTCGCCATGGGGGGCGAGGCGGTCGACAATCGGGCCTCCGGGATATCCCAAGCCAAGCAGCTTTGCGACTTTGTCGAAGGCCTCGCCGGCGGCATCATCGCGGGTGTGGCCGATGTTTTCGTAAGTCCAGCTGGAATTATTCTGCGATGCCAGATACAGGTGGGTGTGCCCTCCTGAAACAACCAGAGCCAGCACCGGAAATTGCAATTCGTGATTTCCCTTCTGACGTTCTTCCAGCAGCACGGCATGGATGTGCCCTTCAAGATGGTTGACCGCAATCAGCGGTTTGTCGAGGGCGAAGGCCAACGCCTTGGCGTAGCTGATGCCCACCATGAGTGCTCCGGCGAGGCCGGGGCCCTGGGTGACGGCAATGGCGTCGACAGAGTTGTAGGTCTGATTAGCCCCGGCCAGCGCCTGCCGAACCACGGGAACGATCGCCCGCAGGTGTTCGCGCGATGCCAGCTCGGGCACCACGCCGCCGTAGGGCTGATGAGTCGCGATCTGCGAGGCGACCACATTGGAGATGACCTGCTCTCCCGAGCGCACCACGGCAGCGGCGGTTTCGTCGCAGGAACTTTCGATGCCGAGGATGTAGGCGTCTGGCATAATCATTGCGGATTCAAATTTCCGGTCCCTCTAGCTTAATTCAAAACGCGTTGCGGTCGTTCGACCGTCGAGGGCCAACGGCCAGATGCTTAAAGATTTTGCCATCTCAGTCATCAAAACTCTCCGCCAGCAGGGGTTTTCGGCCTACTTGGCAGGCGGGTGTGTGCGCGATCTTCTGCTGAAGTGCGAGCCGGCGGACTACGACGTGGCGACCAGCGCGACGCCGGCTCAAGTCATGGAGATTTTTCCCGAGACCTTCGCCGTGGGCGCACAGTTCGGAGTGGTCCTGGTGCCGCCGCCGGAGCAGGCCACAGGTGGAAACGAGAATGGCTTGCCGAAAACTCGCGCCGTGGAAGTGGCCACCTTTCGCAGTGATCTTGGTTACTCGGACGGCCGCCGTCCCGATGAAGTGCGGTTCAGCGAGGATCCGCGCGAGGACGTGGCCCGCCGCGACTTCACCATCAACGGCATGATGCTTGATCCAGCAAGCGGCGAAGTTCTGGATTTTGTGGGCGGGCGCAAAGATCTCGAAGCGGGCATCATTCGTGCCATCGGCGATCCGAAGCGGCGTTTTGCGGAAGACAAGTTGCGCATGCTACGCGCGGTGCGTTTTGCGGCGCGCCTTGAATACGCGATCGAGGCGGAAACGCTGGCCGCGATTCAACGCCTGGCGCATGAAATCCATGTCGTGTCGCGCGAGCGGGTCCGCGATGAACTCACCAAGATGCTCATCGAGGGCCATGCTCGACGGGCTCTTCTGTTGCTGGATGAAAGCGGTTTGCTGAAGGAGGTGCTGCCGGAGATCTCGGCCATGAAAGGCGTTGCTCAGCCTCCTGAGTTTCATCCCGAGGGCGACGTGTTTGTGCACACGCTGCTGCTGCTCGACAACTTGCCGTCGCCTTGTCCGCCCACGCTGGCCTGGGGTGCGCTGCTGCACGATGTGGGCAAGCCCGCAACCTTCCGCGTGGCGCCCGATCGCATCCATTTCGATAATCATGTGGATGTGGGCGTGAAGATTGCGGAAGAAATCTGCGGGCGCTTGCGATTTTCCAACAACGACGCGAAGCAAGTGCTGGCGTTGGTCGACAATCACATGCGCTTCGGGCATGTCACGCGCATGAAGGAGTCGACGCTGAAGAAATTCCTGCGCCTGCCCGGCTTCGAGGAACATCTCGCGCTGCACCGTGCCGATAGCCTGGCCAGCCACGGCAATCTGAGCACCTATGAGTTCCTCCGAGAGAAACTTGCCGAGATTCCGCCCGAGAAGATTCGCCCGGTGGCGTTGGTTACCGGTGATGATTTGATTGCCGCGGGATATGTGCCGGGGCCTAGATTCCGCGAGATTCTTGAGGCCGTGGAAGATGCCCAGCTCGAAGGGCGTCTTAGCTCGCACGACGCAGCACTCGAATTCGTCAAGACCGCATTCCCACTCTCTGACAGAACTGGCACGTCAGGATGAGACTCCAATTTCCACAATTTGACTGTGACATCTGACCTTGCGCCCCGCCCAAAATAAGCCCATGATCGCAAAGCCGGCGAACGGAAGTTTGGAAGATTGGCGCCCGCAAGTCTTTTGTTGTGAAGATTTTGCCCCCAAGTTATTGCAGCCCTTGGATTACTTCCCAATTTCCCGCTATCCCGAAGATTCCAGTAGACCGAGGGGGGAGGGGGAGGGGGTACCAGAAAAGTTAATAGATTTTGTCGGCCCGTCGCTCTCGCGCTGAAACAATATTTTCGGCGAAATTCACAGCCCCATTTCGTCCAAGCAGTGCGATCTCCGACATGTGGAACCTGCTAGAATCGAAATCCCAATCTCTCATTCATAAAGAGAAACGATAGCGCGGAGCTTCATGGAACCGGCGGGTGCGGGACTGGAAAAGATCGTCGTGGGATCGCTGCGGCGCGTGCCGCCGGGCGAAGCCCCGCTGCTCGCCTGGCCGCTGGTTTGCGGGTCGAAGGTGGCCGAGCGCACGCGAGCTTTGGATTTTGCCGGCGCCGTGTTGCGCGTCGAGGTTCCCGATGCCGCGTGGAAGCGCGAGATGCAGAACCTGGCCTCGCGTTATGTCGCGCAACTGAATCGTTATGCCGGGCAAAAGGTCGAGAGAATCGAGTTTGTGATCGGGCTGGGCTAAACGGGATGCGTCGTTCAAGTACGATTCTCCAGCACAATTAAATCAGATTGCATGAAAGTGACTGAAAAGGACGTTGCCTACGTTGCCGATCTGGCCAACCTGGAGCTTTCCGGGGAAGAGCGCGTCGACATGGTGCGTGATCTGAACTCGATTCTCGATTATATCGAGAGGCTCAACGAACTGGACACGTCGAACGTCGAACCGATGGCGCAGGTATCGGACCGCTACGGCGTCGACGAATCCAAACAGGGCAGCGAGAGATTTGCCTATGCCTATCGCGAAGATGTGGTCGAGGGGCTGCGCAAGTCTCTGTCTCAGGAAGCGGCGCTGGAGAACGCGCCGGATGCAGATGGGACTTTCTTCCGCGTGCCGAAAGTGATTGAGAGATAAATAAAGTGGTCAGTGGCTAGTGGCCAGTGGTCAGTTTGCAACACAACGCAACCGACTGGCCACTGACCACTGACCACTGACCACTTTCTTTATGCAATTGAACAAACTCAACATCGACGCCGCCCGTTCCGCTGTGCAGGAGCGCCAGACGACCGCATTTGCGCTGGCGGAGGCGCACTACGCGCGCATCCAGCAGGAAGATGGAGAGATCGGCGCATTTCTCACTCTTTGCAAAGAGCGCGCGCTGGAGCAGGCGGACCGCATCGATCGAATGGCCGCCGAAGGCAAGCCGTTGCCGCCGCTGGGCGGTGTTCCCGTCGGCATTAAAGATGTGATGTCAACCAGCGGCGTGCGCACCACGGCGGGATCGAAGATTCTCGGCAAATACATTCCACCTTACGACTGTACGGCGGTGGCGCGCATGGAAGCTGCGGGAGCTGTCGTTCTCGGCAAGACGAACTGCGACGAGTTTGCCATGGGTTCGTCGAATGAGAACTCGGCGTTTTATCCCGTACACAATCCGCGCGATCTGAACCGTGTGCCAGGAGGGTCTTCAGGCGGCTCGGCGGCTGCGGTTGCCACGGATATGGCGGTGGTTGCTTTGGGTTCTGACACGGGAGGCTCGATCCGGCAACCCGCCTCGTTTTGCGGAGTGGTGGGGCTGATGCCAACTTACGGTCGAGTCTCGCGTTACGGGCTGATTGCGTTTGCGTCTTCGCTCGACCACATCGGGCCGCTGACGAAGACGGTGAAGGATGCGGCCATCGTGCTGCGTACGATTGCCGGGCGCGATCCGATGGATTCCACTTCGGCCGATTTGCCGGTGCCCGACTACGTTGCCGAGCTGGAAAAACGGGTGCGCGGCCTGAAGCTGGGCGTGGCCAAGGAGTATTTCGGCGAAGGGCTCGACGACGAAGTGCGTCACGCGGTGGAGTCGGCGATCGACAAGTTGAAAGGCCTGGGCTGCGAGGTTGTGCCGGTTTCGTTGCCGCACACGCCTTACGCGATTCCTACCTATTATTTAATTGCAACCGCGGAAGCGTCTTCGAATCTAGCTCGCTACGATGGCGTGCGCTACAGCTATCGCGCGGCGGGAGTGAAATCGCTCTCAGAGATGTACCGGCGCAGCCGCGACGAGGGGTTTGGTGCGGAGGCAAAGCGCCGCATCATGCTCGGCACCTACGCGCTGAGCGCGGGTTATTACGATGCTTACTATCTGAAAGCGCAGAAAGTGCGAACCTTGCTGACGCGCGATTTCGAAGACGCGTTTCGTAGAGTCGACGCGATCGTGACGCCAACCAGTCCGACGGCGGCGTTTCGTCTCGGCGAGAAGTCGAATGACCCCTTGGCCATGTATCTGGCTGACATCTACACCGTCACGGCGGATCTGGCGGGGATTCCGGGCATTTCAATTCCATGCGGCGCAACGAAAGAGAAGCTGCCGATTGGTCTGCAAATTCTCGGGAAGCATTTTGACGAAGCGACAGTGCTGCGGCTGGCGCATGCGTATGAGAAAGCGGCCTAGATGGGCTCGTAGTACCGTTCCCCGGCGCAGGCGCGGCAGAGTACCTTTTCTTCGTTACGCACCTCTCTACGAAAGTTGATTCCCTCGCCACACACTTCACACACCACGCGCTCCCCTTTATATCCGGGAAATTCCTCAGGTGGCAGGTTGACCTGCACCCATTGCAACGTAAACAAGTCGTCATCCGTGATTTCGCGATAGGCCAGCATCTGCTGCTGATTCTTGTCCGCGATCTCAGGATGCATCTGGCGGGCCAGAGCCTTCGAAGATTCTTTGGCAGCGATCCGGATAGCCTTGCCGGTACTAACGTCCACGAACGTTGCCGCAACTTTCCCCCAGTCGCGAAACTTCAAGGCGCGCTTGCCCAGGCGACAACCAGTGACCACGGCAACGGCATCGGTGGCGCAGCGGTCGATCTCGACGAAGGTGACAAGTCGCTTCCGGTCTTCTTTATTGCCGCGCGGATCTTCGATACCGAGTTTTGCCAGGCCTAGCATCGCCAAGCGCACACCGAGAACTTGTCCGGCGCAGAGATGGCCGTGGGCCTGCTCGGCATCGCGAAGATATTCGTCGAGGGATTTCATCACAGCCATCAGCTTTCAGCTATCAGCCTTCAGGTTACACCCGCACGAACTACTTTCTCCTCCAACGCACGCCGTCTTTCGCGTTCTCGATAACGATACCTGCAGCCGTGAGTTCCGCGCGCAGGGCGTCGGAAAGCTTGAAGTTGCGTGCGCTGCGCGCGGCTCCCATCTCGGCGATTTTCTTTTCGATGTCGGCGTCAGAGAGTTGACCAGATTGCACCGCCTCCCGAAGCTCAGGACTGATGTCTTTATCGCGGCCTTCCGTCGGCGCCCAATCGAAGACCTGTTTCATCTTTAGGCCATCGTCGTCCTTGAGGACGGCAAAGATTTCGTCGAATTTCTCGAGCGCGGCGAGCAGTGGCGGAACATCGTCCTTCTTAATCAGGCCCGAATCAAGCGCCGAATTTGCAGTGCGCACCATCTCGAATATGGCTGCCTGCGCCTGCGCGGTGTTGAGATCATCGTCGAGTGCAGCCCGCATGCGGTCGATGGTTTCACCGCCGAGTGGTCGCATTTCCGGATTGGAGCCAGGCGAAAAACTCCCTGCCGTCAGGCGTTGCTGGAAATTGCGTAGTCGCTCAACCGAAACGGCCGCTTGCTTGAGGCCGTCGAAAGTGAAGTTAAGCTGATTGCGATAAGGAACTGATGCAAGCAGATACCGGATCGACGAAGGCTTATGACCTTTCAGCACCAGGTCGCGCAGAGTGTAGAAGTTTCCCAGGCTCTTCGACATCTTCTCGCCTTCAACCAGCAGGAAGCGCACGTGAAACCAGAAGCGGGCAAATGTCTTCCCAGTGAGCGACTCGGATTGCGCGATCTCGTTTTCGTGATGCGGGAAGATGAGGTCTTCTCCGCCGGCGTGCAGATCGAAGCTCTCGCCCAGTTCCTGCATCGACATTACCGAGCACTCCAGGTGCCAGCCGGGGCGGCCCGGACCGATCGACGTATCCCAGGAAGCCTCGCCCGGTTTGGGTGCCTTCCATAGCGCAAAGTCGCGCGCGCTATCTTTGTCATATTCGTCCACGTCCACGCGAGCGCCATCGAGCATTCCGCTGAAATCCTTCTTCGAAAGCCTCCCGTACCGCGGGAACTTTGCGATGCGGAAGTAATACGAGCCGTCATCGGCGCGGTACGCGAGTCCCTTCTCCACCAGTTTGGCCACGAACTCGGCCATCTCGCCGATATGCTCGGTGGCGCGCACGAGCAACGGTTGTTCAATTCCGATCATGGCGGCGTCTTCGAGAAATGCTTTTTCGTACTTCGCCGTGTACTGTTGCACGCTGACCCCGTCACGCGCCGCGTTGCGGATGATCTTGTCATCCAGATCGGTGATGTTCATCACGTAGCGCAGGCTAAAGCCAGACTGCCGAAGAAATCTCTGCAGCATGTCAACCGCAATGAAAGTACGGAAGTTGCCGATGTGTCCGTAATCGTAGACGGTGGGGCCGCAGGCATACATGCGGACTTCGTTGTCGCGCAGGGGATGGAATTCCTCGACTTGCGAGGACATGGTGTTGTAGAGGCGTAAGGCCATAGTGGTAATTGCGGTCAGAGACGAGCGTCAGCGAGACGAATCATCAATTCTAGGGGGACGCCAGAAAAAGGGTCAAATGGAGGGCCCGGCAGCGGAGGAGTCCGGAGCCAGGGCATTAGTGTGCCCCCGCAATCTGTGTTGCACCAGAAAAACGTAATGCAGGGCGGAGATAATGGTGAAGGCGAATGTGGCGCGCAGGAAGACGGTACGCGTAATCCAGATCCAGCGCGCCGGCCGTATGGAGTAGAGCAACACGAAGAACACGGCAGCGATCTGCGAAAACGTGTTTGCCTTCCCGAAGATGCTGGGTGAGAAATTGCGCAGACCCGCGATGGCAAACAGCACGGCGCTGGCGGCCAGGATGGAAATATCGCGGCTGAAGACCAGCACGGCAAACTTCCATGGAATCTTGTGCAGGATGGAAAGCACGAGAAACATGGTGCTCAACAAGAGCTTGTCCGCAATGGGGTCGAGATATTGGCCGAGTAGAGTCTGCTGGTGCAGCTTGCGGGCCAACAGCCCGTCCAATCCGTCACTGAATCCGGCAATCACAAACAGAATCAATGCCCAGAAGTAGCGGCCTTCCACCAGTTCAATCACGATAAACGGAACAAATACCATCCGCAGCAGCGTGAGCTGATTGGGCGCTGTGAAAATTTGCGACAGTTTCATGCCGGGTCCTGACTCGGACCGGGCGCCGAACGTGCGCCGTGACCGCTCGCTCCATCTGTCTCGGAGGAGCCTAGTACTACCGCGGGATCGAGGCCGGTCTTGGCCAAAAAGCGCTGCGAGAGCGAAGGCAGACCGCCGTCGGGCAAGTCGAGTTCGATGCGTTCAATTCGATGCATGGGGAAGAATACGACCGCGGGACTAAACGATTCGCCGTCTTTTACCATCACGATTAAATCTTCAAAAGACGCCAGCTCGATCCCGCTCATGCTGAGTCCCATCGGAGCCAGCGCCAGAATCATGCCCCAGAATTTATCCCGGGGATTGCCCAGTGTCACTACAACTATCGCCCCGGGCAGAAAAGGGCCGGACGCGGGCACTGGTGCGGCGGAATCGCGATCCGCCGCTGGAGACCCTTTCGGCATACAACGATTGTCGCCGCCGCAGAGGTGACTTTGCAACTGGCAACCACGGTTCATCCCCTGCCTAGTCCGCAAAGCCGCATCCAGCATTGCGGGAACCGGCCAACGACATTAGAATAAATGCAGCGTAGGCGCGTAGCTCAGTTGGTTAGAGCGCTACCTTGACACGGTAGAGGTCAGGAGTTCGAGTCTCCTCGTGCCTACCATTTCTTTCAACTTCCCGACTTGATCATGTCCAACCCAGGAACTCCGAAATCCCAAATCATTGCCGACTCCACCGCCGAAATTGGCGAGTCGTTCGGCGACCTGCTTTCGCAGTACGAGAAGAGCCATTCGCGGAAAGCTGAAGACGGCGGCAAACAGCTGGTAGGCACGGTGATTGTTGTCTCCGGCGATTCGGTTTTTCTCGACATCGGCTTCAAGAGTGAAGGCATCCTGCCGTTGGCGGTCTTGCAGAGCGCCGGCGAAACGGTGAAGCCGGGCGACAAGCTGCCCGTTTCAGTCAAGGGCCGCGATCCGGAAGGCTACTATCAGCTGACTCGCGCGAAGGTCGAGCGTCCGAAAGACTGGTCGGCGCTGGAGAAGGCGTTCGCCGATAAGGCGACGATCGTGGGCACGGTGACCGGGGTGATCAAGGGTGGGCTCAGCGTTGATGTGGGCGTGCGCGCGTTCATGCCGGCCTCGCGCAGCGGAGCGCGCGACGCCGCTGAGATGGAGAAGATGGTGGAGCAGGAGATCCTCTGCCGCATCATCAAGCTCGACGTGACCGAGGAAGACGTCGTAGTGGATCGCCGCGCCGTGGCCGAAGAAGAAGAGCGCTCGGTAAAGGAGCGCCGCTATTCGGAAATGAAAGAAGGCGATACCGTCACGGGAGTGGTCCGCAGCCTCACTGATTACGGCGCTTTTGTCGATCTGGGTGGCGTGGATGCTTTGCTCCACGTGGGCGACATTGCCTGGAGCCGCATCGGCAAGCCGGCCGACGTGCTTTCGTTAGGGCAGCAGGTCGAAGGCAAGGTGCTTAAGATCACTAATGATTCCGGCAAGCGCCGCATTTCCGTGGGCATGAAGCAGTTGCTGCCGCATCCCTGGGACGCGGTGCCGGGCAAGTACAAGACCGGCGAACGCGTGCGGGGCACGGTTACGCGCGTGGCCGAGTTTGGGGCGTTCGTGGAACTGGAGCCCGGTATTGAAGGGTTGATCCACGTTTCGGAGATGTCGTGGGGAAAGAAGTTAAGGAGTGCCAGCACACTGGTGAAGCCCGGCGAGACGGTCGACGCCGTGATTTTGGGAATCAATGCCGGCGAGCGGCGCATTTCTCTTGGCCTTAAACAGGCGCTGGGAGATCCGTGGGTCGAAGTGGCTCAGCGGTTCGCCGCAGGTTCGGTGATTGAAGGCCCGGTGGTCAGCATCACCAAGTTCGGTGCTTTCGTGCAGCTTTCCGAAGGCGTGGAGGGGATGATCCACATCAGCGACTTGAGCGCTGAGAAGCGCATCAATCATCCGCAGGAAGTGCTGAAGGTTGGGCAACTGGTTAAGGCTCAGGTGCTGGCTGTCGATACCGAGAAACGGCAATTGCGGCTCGGCGTGAAGCAGCTAGTTCCCAGCGGACTGGATGAATACATCGCCGAGCACAAAGAAGGCGATGTGGTAACTGGCCGCATGATCGAGGTTTCGGACGGGCACGCGCGCGTAGAACTGGGGGAAGGCATTGAGGCCAAATGCCGCTTGGAAACAGCGAGTGCCGCGGATGAGAAAAAGCCGCAGGCCGAGCGGTCTTCGAAGCCAGATTTATCTTCGCTCGGCTCCATGCTGCAGGCGCGATGGAAGGGCGGCGCACCTGCCGGCGGCGCCAAGCCAGAACCCATCCGCACCGGACAGATTCGCAAGTTCCGCATCGCGAAGCTGGATGCGGCTGGGAAGAAGATTGAATTGGAGTTGGCAGGGTAGTAGAGCGGACTCCGCGCAAGAACAACAAAGAGCGCGGAAATGTGGCCTACTGCCCTCCCTACCTTCGGTTTTAATCCCTGTCCCTATCCCGCTCCCGCTCTTCCTGTTCTTCCGCCCGCATGCCTGCGTTGGCTGCCGCTGAAGACTCGGCCTGTTTCTTCTGCCAATCTGCCTCGGCCAGCACGGTGATAGCTTCCAGTTTCTTTTTCTTCAAGCCGGCGTTAATTGCCGGCAGGTCTTTCTCCGCAAGCTTCTGGAAGTCATCGATGACGTCTTGCAGTTCATGACCCAGCGACTCGGTCCTCGCTGCCTGATAGTCCGTGGGCTTGCCGTCGTATCCGGTGACCGCGCCATAGAGTTGTCCCAGCAATTCGCGGATGCGTTCTTCGCCGGTAATCATGCCGCCTTCCTTGGTGGCCACGATCTTCGAGCGCAGCGCATCACAATCCGCGGCTAGTTTCTGCAGTTGCGGGTGCAGCGCATCTTTTTCGGGGAGCTTGGCCGCGCGCGCGTTGGCCGCGTTGCGCACTCCTTCGATCGCATCTACCGCAAACGTCATGTGTTCGAGCTCTTTGTAGACCTTCATCGAGAGATCGAATTGCGCCTTGCGCTCTTCCAGCGAATACTTGGCCCGAGGATCGATGGCGACGTTCAGTTGCTCTGTATAAACCTGATCCCCTTTGGTTAGCTTCACCGTGTAAGCGCCCGGCAGTACGCGCGGCCCTTGCGCCGCTTCAAACAGGGCCGAGGCCGCTGGAGCGACCGCCGGCGGCTTCACGTGCATGCCCCAGCCGGCGCGATTCAGGCCGCGATGCTTGCTGCCAGGAACCGTATCCACCAACTTGCCATCCTGGTCGAAGATCTCAATCTTCAAATCACCGAAGATGTGCCGACCTTTCTGGTAGTAGGTGATCTGTGCGTCAAAGGGCCGGTTGCGGCCATGGAAACTCTCGTCACCTTCCGGCCAGCCGCCATTCACGTCGAAGTATTGGATCGACGGCCGCCCTGGGAGCAAGGTCGCCTCTTTGCTCATTACATCTGGGGTGAGCGCACGCAGCGGGGAGATATCGTCCACGATCCAGATGCCGCGTCCGTGCGTTGCCAACACCAGATCGGATTCCCGCGCCTGCACCACGAGGTCATCCACAGCTACGGCCGGGAAGTCCGTTCCTTTGTATTGCGCCCAGCGCTGCCCGCCATCCACGGAAATCCACAGCCCAAACTCCGTCCCCAGGAACAGGACGTTACGGTTCACCGTGTCTTCCTTGATCACGTGGGCAAAACCGCGCACGCCGCTCTCCTGCGCCGGAAGGGCCGTCCACGTCTGTCCATAGTCCGCGGTCTTGTAAACGTACGGCTTCATGTCGCCAAAGGTGTGCCGGTCGAAGGTGGCATATGCGGTGCCTTCGTCGAAACGGCTGGCCTCGATGGTCGTGACCCATGAATTCTTGCCCAGACCGCTGACGTTGCCGACCACATTCGTCCACGTCTTTGCGCCGTCGCGCGTGACCTGCACGTTGCCGTCATCGGTGCCGACCCAGATAATCTGCCCGTTCTTCGGCGATTCCGAAATCGAATAAATCGTCGTATGCATTTCCGCCGAAGAGTTGTCGATGGTCACGCCTCCGGATTCTTCCTGCTTCTGCTTTTCAGGATCGTTGGTCGACAGGTCGGGAGAAATGCGATCCCAGGACTGGCCGTGATCACGCGAGCGGAACAGGAACTGTGACCCGATGTAAATCGTTCCCTTCTCGTTGGGACTCATGTGGATGGGCGTATTCCAGTTGAAGCGCAGCTTCTTTTCGCCATAATTCGGCCAGGGATGGATGTCGCGACCCTCATGGGTGTACCGATTTACGCGGCCGATCTCGCCACCCTGAGCCTCGGCGTAAATGTAGTCCGGATCGGACGGATCTTCGAACATCCAGAAGCCATCGCCGCCGAACATGTTTTCCCAGTTCGCGTTGGCGACGCCTCCTGGATACGATGAAGCTCCCACCCATGAGCTGTTGTCCTGCAAGCCGCCGTACACGTGGTATGGGTCGGCACCGTCCGTGCTCACGTGATAGAACTGCGAAACCGGAAGGTTGAGCTGGTGCTTCCAGCGATTGCCGCCGTCCTCGCTGCGCCACAATCCGCCGTCGTCACCGGCAATCACGATATTTGTATTCTTGGGGTCGATCCACACATCGTGGAAGTCGCCATGCGCTGCGTTCGAAACGACGTTGAAGGTTTTGCCACCATCGTTGCTGAGCAGCAGAATGAGATCGGGCTTGAAAATCTTGTTCTCATCCTTGGGGTCAACGATTAAGTTGCCGAAATAAAATGGACGCCACACCATGAAGTTGCTGGCGTCGAGCTTGGTCCAGGTTGCACCGGCATCGTCAGAGCGGTAGAGTCCTCGTCCTTTTTCCGCTTCGACGTTGGCATAGACGACCTTGGGCTTCGACTCAGCCACCTGCAGCGCCACGCGCCCCCATGGCTTCGCGGGGAGCCCCTTTGCGCTGCTGACTTCGCTCCAGGTAGCGCCACCGTCGGTGGACTTGAACAGGCCGCTGCCGGGACCTCCCGAGCGGAAGGTCCAGCCTTGCCGGCGAAAATCCCACATCGCGGCATAGATAGTCTTTGGTTCCTGCTTGCTGCGCGCAATCATGGCGCAGCCGCTCGAACCGTTCGCACCGGCCAGAACTTTCTTCCATGTCTTGCCGCCGTCGGTGGTCTGGTAGACTCCACGCTCGTCGTTGTCGTCCCACAAGTGACCGGTAGCGCAGGCCAGCACGTCGTTGCCGTCGCCCGGATTCACCAAAATCTTGGCAATGTGCTCGCTGTCCTTCAGGCCGACGTTGGTCCAGTTCTCGCCGCCATCCGTCGATTTGTAAACACCATCGCCCACCGAGACGCTGTTCCGCGTCCAGGCTTCGCCCGTACCCACCCAAACGATCTTCGAATTCGAGGGATCAATGGCGACCGCGCCAATCGACTGCACGTCTTCGCGGTCGAACACCGGCTTATATGTGGTGCCGCCGTTCACTGACTTCCACACGCCGCCGCTCGCGGCGCCCACAAACACGGTGATGCGGCCATCCTCTTCCACCGCATCCAGCGCGGCAATACGGCCGCTCATGGTGGCCGAGCCGATATTGCGGGCCGGCAATCCAGAAACCGTTGCCGCGTCAAAGCGGTAGGGAGCTTGTGCGGCGGCCGGCAAAGTCGCGCACAGGGAGGCCATCAACACGATCACTGCCGTATTCTGTGTCACCCTCTGTGTCTGAATCTGTAACCAGGAATTACGAGCGGATGCTTTCATATTTGCGATCCTTTTCCATACCAATGGTTTTTGATTGTCTTCTTCATCCCGCCGAGTGGGCGGACCAAATCAGTGGACTCCGACCAGCCCGGACTTCTTCTCCTCAGTCCTCAACGACGCGGGCAGTGCGAAATCAGAATCCTGTAAAGCTACATTCGCTTCAATCTTTTGAAAGGTGATTACCTGCGCGCCAGGATTGCCCTTGGTGCCCTGGGAAATCGAGAAAGGATACATGACTCCATCCACCGGCTTGTACGAGCCCAGGTCGATCACCCGCTCCCTTACCGAGCCCCGGATAAACTGCAGAGTCTCCCGGCGAATTTCAAGATAGGAGTCGGGATCGAGGTAGTAGTAGATGATGTCACCATTCTTTAGTGTCACCTTAAGCCGCAACGCGTCGTCGCCATCGACTAAGTCGTGCCCTATGTATTCGACCTTGTTGCCTTTTGCCGCGTAATCGACAAGGGGACCATCAAAATCGGCGGCCAGCAGCAAGTCGCGCAGGGTATCCTCACCCATCAACTCAGGATCCTTGCGTCCGCGAAAAGGCTGCGTCTGCCAGCCTACGGAGCCGTCGTATGCCTGAACTGCGGTCATGCCCTGGATGGAGGTGTCTTGCCGGACCAAATCGGGGCGCATGTTCATTTGTTTGACAACCAGGACCATGCCCCTGCCGCCTTTGACCTTGCCCACTGCCAACCGGGTCTTGGCCGCCTTCATCTTGTCGAGACCGCCTTTAGCCTGAATGTTCTTGTTGACGAGTTCCTCCGCAGTTTGAGCGCAGGCAAACACACTCAGGCATGAAGCCACAACCAGAACTATCGCCGCATGACGCATGGCAACTCCTGTTCCAGAGTGAATTAGTGAACGCCGACCAGCCCAGACTTCTTTTCTTCAGTCTTCAACGAAGCGGGCAGCATAAAATCCGCAGGATCGATGGTCACATTCACGTCCATTTTCTGCACCGTAACCGTCTGATCGTCGGGATGGTTCTTCGGTCCCTGCGAAATCGAGAAGGGATACATCACCCCCGCCACCGGCTTGTAGGAGCCCAGCCCCATCACCCGATCACGGACCGATCCTCGGATAAATTGCTGGATCTCGCGGCGAATCTCGATAAAAGTATCGGGATCGAGGTAGTCATAGATGATGTCGCCGTTCTTCAGCGTCACCTTCAACCGTAGCGCATCGTCGCCATCCACCACGTCGTGCCCCAGGAACTCCACCGTGCTGCCTTTCTCTTTGTAGTCGACCAGAGGACCGTCGAAATCGGCGTCCAGCAGCAGATCGCGCAGATCGTCCTCTCCCATGAGCTCCGGATCTTTTTTCCCCCCAAAAGGCTGGATCTGCCAGCCGTTTGCGCCGTCATAAGCCTGCACCATCGTCATGCCCTGCAGCGTTAACGTCTCCCGGATCAGGTTCGGCCGCTGGTTCTCCTGGCCCACGGAAGCAGTGAAGCCGCCGCCACCTTCGAACTTGCCCGTTATGCGGATGGTCTTGATGGCCTTCATCTTCTCCGGCCCGCCTCTTGCCTGGATGTTCTTGGCAATCAGTTCATCGGCGGTTTGGGAATAGGAAAATGAAGCGCAGCAGCAAACAGCAATTAGCACAACCACGGCGTGACGCATCGAGCGGACTCCTGTTGGTGAGGGACTTAAAGAACCCGGCGAACGGGAAACAGTACTGTACTCGGTAGTAGACGTGTCTTTCAAGTCTTGGTGAGCAGGGGCGTCACAGCTTCGCAGATGACAGAGACCGAAAGAAAGCCGCCCAGGAGGGCGGCTTTTGGATTTCCAGTCTGTTCATCGGTACTCAGTGGGTGAACGAAAAGTTCAGCCCGGTGGTCAGGACAACGTCATTCTGCTTCGTGCCTTCGGGCGGGTTGGACACGTAGATATCGCTGAAATGGTTCTGCCAGCCCAACCATTTGCTGATCTTCGTTGCTAGCCCCAGGTCGAACGTTCCGCGATACTCGCCCGTCTCTGTCAGGTCGGGATAGAAGTAGAGCTTCTCGGTGAGGACGGTGGTTTTGCCCAGCTTATGCGTGAGTTCCTCGCCCAGAGTGAGCGCGCCGAAGTTGTGAATCAGCTTTGTGGAATAGGAGTAGGCGGGGGTCGTGCCCGTCGCCGCCACCATTACTGTCTCCGTGTAGTTTTCATCCGTGAAGTTGCCGCCGGCCAGAAAGTCGAGCACCGTGCGCTCGCTCTTGACGGCATGGTAACCAAAACCGACGCTGCCCACCGACCGCAGATTCAGATCCTGCAGCGCATTGCTCGAGAAGTCGGCGCTCACGAACCCAAAGGCCCGCGGATTGATATTGCGGTCGTAGCGAATGCCGCCGTTCTCGGTGTTGGCGGTGGTGCTGGGAGTGGCCAGCTGGTTCGTGCCATAAACCGCATTCGTATACAGGCTGAGCTTGTCGTCCTTGGTGGCGCGCGCGGCATTAAAAGCCAGCGAAAGGTTCTCGGTCTGGCTGTTGCCGCGGGTCAAAGAAAAGCCCACGGTCGCCGCTCCGTTCCAACCCTCCAACAAGCCGGGATGCAGGGATTTCTCGTAAGCCAGTTGGTCGGCATCGTTCCGGATCGCCACGACACTGTCTTTCGGAGTTTCCACGGGAGCGCCGCTCGCGGGCGCAACCTCCAGATTTCCGTCACTGGTCGTGATTGGTCCCACCACAGTTTGGCCACTCTTCAAGGCCACGTGCAGCGGTTTCTCGGTCGTAATCTGCGTGATGGCTGCAAACTGCACCGTGACGTCTCCTGCAAACTCCGTGTGCAACACCAGAGTCTTGCCGTCGGACTTCACGATGGTGCCGCTCAGGTGGTCACCATTCTTCAACGTGATCTGATCGGCGAAAACTGCCGGTGCTAATCCTAGAAACACAACGAGGGCAATAAATTCGGCTTTACGCAACACTACCTACCTCCAGATTTTAGAGTCAGTTTAGCAATTCAACCGCTATAGGAGCCCAGGGACTGGAACGAAACAGGGAACGGCGACAAAGCGGCGGTGGAATCAAAGAAGATTACTGCCCGCGAGGAACAGTCAGCTCTTGGTTTCCTTGGATTCGGTATTCTTGCTCTGCTCAGTCGGAGCCGGAGTCGCAGGAGTATCCTTCATGCCTTCTTTGAGGGCACGGAATCCCTCGCCCAGCCCCTTGCCGAGCTCAGGCAACTTCTTGGGACCAAAAATCAGCAGGGCAATCGCAAAAATGATGATTAAGTGCGTCGGCTGAAACAAACCCTCAAGCATGGGAACCTCCCAAGAACACTACGTCTTCCTCATACGGTACTGGACGGGTCGGGGGAAGTCAAACCAGGGCCTCGTCTTACCGGCCTATTACTTCCGTGACCTTACCTCCGGCTTCGTCTCGGAGCTAAGGTAAGTTGGGTGGTTCCAACAGCCGAAATCCGCGCCACCGTGGGGCGCAACCCGTTAAGTCAATTGCCGCAGGAGAGTCGAGTGAAGCGCAAGGGCCTGTCAGTATTTCTGTTTCTTCTTAGCGTCTCTCTTGCTGCCCACTCCAGCGAAAGTCAGCCAGTAAGCCCCGCCCAGCTGATGGCTTGGCTGACGGCCGGCGTGTCCAGCACTCGTCTTATCCACGTCATTCAAGAGCGCGGCATCGCCGGCGTTCCTGGCAAGGAGCAGATTCGCCAACTTGAATCCGCCGGCGCCGATGCGACTCTTGTCCGCGCCTTAACCAACCTGAAGCCGTCCGCTGCGGCTGCTTCCTCGACCTCCGAGATTTCTCCGGCTCTGGTGCAGGCCGCCGCCGAAGCCCGCGCTGAGCGTTTCCACGGAGCCGAACTCGCCCTGCGTCAGGCGCTAATCTCCGATCCCGAAAATGCCGCGCTGCACTTCGCCCTGGGTACGATGCTCCGCCAGCAAGAACGTTGGGACGAAGCCATCGACGAGATCACGCGATCCGCGCAGCTCATGCCCGACTTTCCCGAAAACCACGGCAGCCTGGCGTATATTTTCTATCGTTTGGACGACCCTTCGGACTCGATCGCTGAAGCGCGCACGGCGCTCAGCATGGATCCACAGAACGCGGAGGCATACCAGTTTCTCGGTCTTGCTTTATTCTCCGATGGACAGTACAAAGCTGCGGTTCACGCTTTGGTCGAGTCGCTGGGCCGCGATGCGAGTAACCCCGATACCTATTACGACCTCGGGATCACGCTGCACGCCGATGGAAACCTGCCCGCCGCCATCGCTGCCTATCGCCAGGCCATCCATCGGAACCCGTCTTTCTGGCAAGCCTATTCCAACCTGGCGCTGATTCTGCATGAACAGAGCAAGCTCGATGAAGCCATCGCCGAATATCGCGAAGCCAAGCGTCTCGCTCCAGAGGAAGCTTCGGTTCGGAACAACCTGGGTAACACCTACTGCGATAAGGGAGACTTCGACGCCGCCATGCGGGAACTGAGCGAGCTTTACCGCCAGCATCCCGAGTGGGAACAGGGACACAGTTGCCTGGCCCGCGCCTACATGTCGAAGAGGGACTATGGCAGTGCGATCAGCGAGTTGGAACTGGCGGTTCGCCAGAATCCCAACGGTTCCGCCGAGCACCGCGTTCTCGGCGAAGCCCTAATGCTGGATGACAAGCTTGAAGAAGGGGTGCACGAATTGCAACTGGCCGTGGCGCTCAATCCTGATTCCGACACGGCACACAGTGTTCTTGGTACAGCGTTGTTCCGGCAGCACCAACTGCCGGCGGCAGAAAAAGAGTTTCGTGAGGCACTTCGCCTGAATGCATCCCCCGACAACCACTATGCTCTTGCGGCCTGCCTGATGAACATGGATCGCTACGACGAAGCGCTGACGGAACTGGAGACCGCCGCGCGGCTCGATCCCGAGCGCAAGCTGTATCGGGCCCGCCGCGACGAACTGCTGAAACTTATGCAGACGCAGACGAAAGACGCAAACTCGCGTAATTGATGGCCGCAGGGACAGTACCTCGCAGTGTACTCCCGGTATTTTCGACAGGGCCCCAGGATTCCTTACACTAGAACCCAAGGCCGGGCCAGCGCCGCCGGCTCAGGCCAGAAAGTTAAGACCACGCTCGCCGCGCATTCTTGGGGAGATTGATCATGGACTTGACGCGATCCACACCAGCCGCAGCTGCCAAACCGGCGCAGTCTGTCCCGCAGCCGGAAAACAAAGTCAATGTCAATGTTCGGAGTGACGTTAGGGGCGACGCCAGGAAGGATCTGCGGAACGCCGTCCGCAATGACGCCGGGGCCTCGCGACGGTACTCAGGCTACGGCCTGCCTTGCGCCAACTGTCACCTCTACTATCCCGCCGACCTCGATTTCTGCCCTACCTGTAACACGAAAGAGCGGGTTTCTTCCAAGGTCACTCCGGCTTTTCCGAAGATGCAGACCGTTCCCGAACCCGCGCCTGATACCGCCATTGTGGAGCAAGAGAGAGAGGCTTTCCTGAAAGAGTTCAAGTCCCAGCTCTTCGCAGCCCATGCGGAGGTTGCCAGTTCGCCAGCTGTTTGCACTTTGGGCGAATACCACACGCAAGGCGCCGAGGCGGCCTCGATCTGCAAGCCATGTTTCGACCGTGCGCAGGAGCGCGTGGATGTGTTAGAGGCGGCTCTGCACATGGACGTGAAAGAAGCGGCACAGATTGTCTACGACGCGGTTTGGGCTGATCCTTCCGATCCCAGTAAAACCTACACCAACGCGGCCAGCGCTCTGCTCGCCGAATTGCGCAGGCGCTCTGGAATCTCCAGCCTGCTCGGCCCCTTCCAGCCCCTGGGTAACTGAGACTGGGTAACGAGTTCTGAGTACCGAGTACCGAGAACGAACTACTGATTCGTTTTGCCCGCAAGATTCGGATAGTCCGCTCGCTCGCCTTCACCGTACGCTATCCCTACCATGACGTTCACTCAGATGACTTTCCCAATGATGGCGGCGAATGCCATACTCGCGGAGGAGCTCTCAGGCGAGATGCCGGCCGCGAACTCTAACTCGGTTAAGCCAGCGGACGACCAGCGTTGGAATGCGGTTGTCGCGCGCGAATCAGGCCATGACGGAGAATTCGTTTTCGCCGTGGCCACCACGGGCGTATATTGCCGGCCCTCGTGCCCGGCGCGGCGTCCACGGCGTGAGAACGTTACCTTCTTCTCGCGTCCTGAGCAGGCGGAGAAAGCCGGCTTTCGCGCCTGCCTGCGTTGCCGCCCGCGGTCGATCAGCGGCAATCCGCAATCCGACTCGGCGAAACAGATCTGCCGCTACATCGAGCAGCACCTCGATGAGCCCATCACGCTTGAGCGTCTGGGCAAGGCCTTCCGGCAAAGCCCGTTCCATCTGCAACGCCGCTTCAAAGCCGCGCTCGGGATCACGCCGCGGGAGTACGCCGATTCCTGCCGCCTGCGCCTGCTCAAGCGCAATTTGCAGGCCGGAGACAATGTGACCCGCGCTATGTATGACGCCGGATACGGCTCCAGCAGCCGTCTCTACGAGAAAACCGCTTCGCAACTCGGCATGACGCCGGACAAATACCGCCGCGGAGCTATCGCAGCCACGGTTCGGTATGCTATCGCCGATTCACCGCTGGGGCGCATGTTGATCGCGGCCACTGACAAGGGCGTTTGCGCCATCCAGTTTGCGCGTACTGATGGTGAGTTGATCGAGGGGCTGAAGCGCGAGTTTCCGTTTGCTATGCGCAAGCCCGATGAAGGCGCATTGCAAAGCTGGATTGCAGCTTTGCTTTCGAAGATGGCGGGCAGGGAATTGAATTCCGCATTGCCGTTGGATATCCGCGCGACGGCCTTTCAGCGGCGGGTGTGGACTTATCTGCAATCGATCCCATTCGGCGCCACGCAGTCTTACGGGCAGGTGGCGAAGGCGATCGGCCAGCCCACCGCCAGTCGGGCGGTGGCGAGGGCCTGCGCCACGAATCCCGTGGCAGTCGCAATTCCTTGCCATCGCGTGGTCCGCGAAGACGGCGACACCAGCGGCTATCGCTGGGGGGTGGAGCGGAAGAAAGCGCTGCTGGAGATGGAGCAGCGGGCGGGACAGAGGGTGTAGTCGCGCGCATCGAGCATCAATCAGCTCTTCGTCGAGCGAATACCGCCCAGTTCACGAACGCCAAGGCGATTGTCGCGATCAGGATCAAGGACTGGCCGAAGTCCACGCGCGTGACCAGGATCACGCATAGGATGACGCCCAGCGCAGCGAAGAAATTTCCCGCTGGCAGGTGGAACATTGCGCTTGCGCCTTCCGGCTGCTTGCGGCGCAGGATGGGTAGGGCTGCGCAGCCTACGCCGTAGTACAGAAGACGGGCTACTGCGGAGAGTGTCACATTCCATTTGAAGTCGCCGATCAGGGCCAATCCCCAGACCATTGCCGAGAAGACGAGGATCGAGACATAGGGAGTGTGAAAGCGGCGATGGACCGTGGCGAAGGCTTTGGGGAAGTCTCCTTGCTCGGCCAGGGCGAAGGGAACGCGGGGCATGGCAAGAATCTTTGCGCTGAGGTATCCGTAGAAGGAGATCAGAGCTCCGACGGCAACCAGCGCTGCGCCTATCGGACCGACGGCGAGCCGCGCCACGTCGGCCAAAGGCCGCTGGCTGTGCGCGGCGTCGGGCAGGACTCCGATGACCACCCACTGGATTAAAGCGTAGATCACGGTGCAGAGCGCGAGAGCGGTGAAGAGCGCGAAGGGAGCGTCGCGGCGGGGATTTTTCGCTTCGCTCATGGGCGCGAGCGCGGTTTCGAATCCACCGTAGGCGAAGACCAGGAGCAGCATGGCTTTGAGCCAGTGGCTGGTGCTGGGGGACGCGATGGGCGCGCTCGCGATGTTCCAGTGGTGGTGCTGGAGTACGAACAGACCTAACACGATCACGGCGAAGAGCGGCACCAGTTTGGCCGCTGTGAATAGATTGCTCACCTGGGTTCCGCCGCGCACGCCGCGAATATTGATGAAAGTCAGAAGGCCTACCAGCGCGGTGAGAATGATGGCACGGGGCAGGGGATCTTTGGCGTGGGGAAAGAACTCGCCCAGGTAAATCACAAACAGGTTGGCATTGGCGGCGGGCGCTGAGACCTGGCCGAGCCAGAGCATCCAGGCGGTCTGAATGCCCATAAGGCGTCCGAAGGCGACCCGGGCGTAAAGATAAGGGCCGCCGGCCTCCTGAAAACGCGAGGCAACTTCCGCGAAGCAAGCAATGATTATGCTCATTCCGGCGCCAGCCGCGAGCACGGCGTAAGGACTGTAGTTGCCGATGAAGGCAGCGACCTGGGACGGCAGTCCAAAGACTCCGCTGCCGATGATGGAGTTCACCACCAGCGCGACCAGGCTCCAGCGGCCGATGGCGCGAATCAGGTCGCGGCGAGTCGGGTTTGCGGAAGAGGTTTCCATCCGCGAGTTTGTATCACAAATTAGGGTTTGGACAACAGTCGCGGCCGGGGCGCCCGTCGCCACACAGTTCCTGATGACTTTGGAATAAATGCCGACAGCACTGTTGGCCGCTAATCCATCGCGCGGGCGAAATTCGCGCGAGCGGCCAGATTGCCGCATGACGGGTGCCCGAAAAGCCTTGCCAGTGGCGGAGTTGAACACTGTCTGGCATAGGGGTTACTCTCCAGACCAAAGTAATGGCTTGAATTACGAAAGCGCATGATCGTGGGACATCTATCCCCTTCGCGCTGCCGATGAGATGTTCAAGGGCAGGCCACAAATGGGGAAAGACGCTCAGATGGACGATCTTCACACGCGAATGATACGAGTTACCGAAGATCTGCGTGCCATTCAGCGCGAGCTGAACTACGCCGCCATGCAGGCACCCAGCGATCCCGAATTGATGGAGGCGCTGAGCGCTCTTCCAGAGACCGAAGCCATCCAGATTCTGTGCAAGTCGCTCGACCAGATGCGCCACTTCCTGTGGTTCTACACTCAGGTGATGAGCAACGAGCCAGAGCTGGGCGACAAACTCCGCCAATCGAACGTGTCGAAGACGGTCGAAGACAGCAAAGTCGATACCTCTTTCCTCGATCAGCTCACGCGGGCCGATGAGGCTTTGCTGTTGCGATATTTGGTGGAAGCGAAAGAGCGAAAACCGAATTAGGGTTGTCTTAGAATTTCTGCTGCCGCTATTCCCATTAGAAGCCGTAGCCGCGAACCATCGTTTTCCTCACATCTCCAGTTGGACTTAGAGCGACAATGTTCGCTTCCGCGCCCGGGACGAGTTCTCCGTGTTGTACAAGGCTGGTGGCGCGCGCGGGATTCAGCGACGCGGCCCGCACTGCGTCCTGCAGGCTCCAGCCAGCAAATTGGGTGATGTTGCGAACGGCGCGATCCATGGTCAGGACGCTGCCCGCGAGTTTTCCGTCCATCGTACATTTGCCGTCTTTCACCTCGACCTGAAGAGGCCCGAGCTGGTAGATGCCATCAGGCATGCCTGCAGCGGCGGTGGCATCGGTGATCAGCACCGAGCGTTCGAGCCCCTTCGCCCGCAGGAAAATCTGCACCACTTCGGGCGCGAGGTGAATTCCATCCGCGATGATGTCGGCAGTGAGTCGGCTGTCGGTAAGAACTTCGGCGAGGATGCCGGGATCGCGATGATCCAGCGGCCGCATGGCATTGAAGGTGTGGGTGGCGTGGCTCGCACCGGACTGGACTCCGGCGCGGGCGGCTTCTAACATAGCGTCGGAGTGGCCGATGCTCACGCAAACCTTGCGCCGCGCCGCTTCGGCGATTACTTCGAGTGCTCCGGGAAGTTCGGGTGCAATGGTCACCATGCGCACGTGTCCGCGTGCCGCCTGCCACAAACGTTCAAAGACTGGAAGCGTGGGCTCGACAAGATATTCCGGAGGATGCACGCCGCGGCGCTTATGACTTAGAAACGGACCTTCCAGATGGATGCCGAGCGGGAGAGCCTGCACCGCCTCACCGTTACTGAGGGTGGAATTCTGAGCCGCTTCGATGGCGTCGGCCAGCCGTTCCAAAGCGGCGCAGGTTTGATCGAGCGGCGCCGCGACAGTGGTGGGAAAGTAACCGGTAACGCCGTGCGTAGTCAGGAATTTATTCAGGTGGGGTAATTCAGCGGGGGCAGCCCGCATGACGTCGAGCCCGGCGCCGCCGTGCATGTGAATGTCGACGAAACCCGGCGCCAGGATGGCGTCAGCAAAGCCGTCGCTTGCAAGATCGATCACCGTGGCATTCCTGGGGATTTCCCGCTGAGCCCGCGAGGAAATAGAGGAGATGAGACCATCCTCAATAAAGACGAGCGGGTTCTGTATTTCTTCCTGGGGTGTATAGAGGCGATTCGCGCAGAGGACGATCATGTTCTGTCAGATCAGTTGCGTTCGGCAGCGTGCATTCGATTCCGTTGCGTCATCAGTGTAGCGCGAAAAACGCGCCGGGCAAGCGGGCAAGAACCAGCGAATGTTTGCGATGTTATAATCTTAATGCCTATCGAGAAGTTAAAGAGCGCGGGTGAATGTCCTTACTTGTTGACGCCCGCAGCCTCGTCGGGGAGTGGCTCAGCCTGGTAGAGCACCTGGTTCGGGACCAGGGGGTCGGAGGTTCAAATCCTCTCTCCCCGACCAATTTTTCTCAATGATTTCCAGCAGATCGCAGCGGCCAACGGCCGGGGGGCCTTCGCTGCATGACGACGTATGGTTTCACCGTGGCGGCCAAGGATTCTTATGGGTCGTCGGCCCAGAATTCCGCCGTCAACGTGACCACGCTCTCCAGCGGAACGCCAGCCGGGACCTACACCATCTCAATCGCCGGCCAGGGTGCGAATCGCGTGACTCAGACCGGTCCTCCTGCTACCGTTACTGTCACGGTTAGCTAACTATGTGACAAGATGTGATCCTGCGAGGCTGCCCGCCGGCGAGAGTGGGCATCCGGAGAGCCTACGATGCGACGAATCTGCACTGTTCTCACAGCCATCCCCCTGGTCTGCCTGGTGTTCATCACCGCGGCGCAGACACAAACGGCAGACAAACCCGATTTGAGCAAGCAGCCAACCCTCTACGTGGTCGGTTATGCCCATCTCGATACGGAATGGCGGTGGGAGTATCCCCAGGTGATCAGCGAATACATTCGCAAGACCATGGAGGATAATTTCACGCTCATCGACAAGTATCCGCACTACGTTTTTAATTTCAGTGGCGCCAACCGTTACCGATTCATGAAGGAATATTTCCCGGCCGATTTCGCAAGGCTGAAGAAATACGTGGATGAAGGCCGGTGGTTTCCGACTGGCTCTTCCATGGAAGAAGGTGATGTCAACGCGCCCAGCGCCGAGGCCATCATCAGACAAGTCTTGTACGGGAATAACTGGTTCCGAAAAGAACTCGGCAAGGCCAGCGCGGAATATATGTTGCCTGACTGCTTCGGATTTCCGTCGTCGCTGCCGAGCATTCTGGCGCATTCGGGGGTGAAAGGGTTTTCGACGCAGAAGCTGGTGTGGGGATCGTCAGCCGATGCCGGAGGTCCGGAATCGCTCGAGAATACGCCCGAAGGCACGCCATTTAACGTTGGAGTATGGGTGGGACCGGATGGGGAGAGCGTGCTGGCAGGGCTGAATCCGGGAGCCTATGACAGCGGCATCGAGAGCGATCTCAGCAAACCATTGCACTCGCTGCCTCCCGACGAAGCGCTCCGCGACGTACAAAATAAGATGCAGGCGCTGCGTGCCAAACTGGACCAGGAACAGAACAGCGGTCATGCATCCGATCCGAACGACATCGAGGAATCGATTCACCTTCGAAATGAACAGGCGGCGTTTACCCGGATCGATCAAGATCGAGCCCAGGAACAACATCAAGATGACTGGGCGTCGCGGGTTGAACAGAACGGCAAAGTCAGTGGGGTATTCACGGACTATCACTATTACGGCACAGGCGATATTGGGGGAGCTCCGCGGGAGGATTCCGTGAAGCGGCTGGAAGCCATTGTTACGCAGGGCACGATCAACTTGCCCGCGCGTGGATTCTTTTTTCGAGGAGAGCGCGCGGATGGACCTGCGGTGAAGGTCGGTGATGGTCCGGTGCACGTGATCTCATCCAATGCCGAGCAGATGTTTCTCGACATCACGCCTGCGCAGGCTGCTGGACTTCCACGCTACACGGGCGAAATGGAGTTGACGAACCACTCCGCCGGTTCGCTTACGTCGCAGGGCTACCAGAAGCGCTGGCTGCGAAAAGAGGAATTGCTGGCCGACGCAGCGGAGAAGGCTTCGCTTGCCGCGGAATGGCTGGGGGCGCGGCCTTATCCGCTGCAGCGACTGAACGATGCCTGGACACTGGTGATGGGCGGCCACTTTCACGACCTCGCCGCCGGAACTGCCACTCCCCGGGCTTACGAGTTTGCCTGGAATGACGATGTGATCGCAATGAACCAGTTCGCCGGCGTGTTGAATAACGCCACCGAAGCGGTGAGTGCGACGCTGAATACTGAAGGCAAGGGCGTGCCGCTGGTCGTCTTCAATCCTCTGAATATTTCGCGCGAAGACCTGGTGGAGGCCAGCGTAAACCTTCCCTTTGCCAAGCCGAAGTCTGTGCGTGTGACGGGTCCGGACGGCAAGGAAGTTCCGGCGCAGATTTCGCACGGCAAAGTGATCTTCGTGGCCAGAGCGCCATCTGTAGGCTATGCGGTCTACGATGTGCAGCCCGGTGCGGGCGCAAGCGCTGGCACTCTGCAAGTGACCGAGAACTCACTCGAGAATCAGTATTACCGCGTAAAACTGAACGCCGACGGCGATGTCTCGAGTATTTTCGACAAGTCGATCGGCAGGGAACTGCTGGCCGCTCCGGCGCGCCTTGCCATCTCTTATGACAACCCGCTGCACTGGCCGGCGTGGAATATGGATTGGGACCAGGAGCAGGCTCCGCCGAAAGCATACGTCGGTGGTCCGGCGAAGATTCGAGTGGTGGAGAACGGTCCGGCACGCGTAGCCGTGGAAGTTACGCGGGAAACCTCGGGCTCCACATTCGTTCAAACCATCAGCCTTTCGGCGGGTGATGCGGGCAAACGCGTGGAGTTCAGCAACGCGATCGACTGGAACACCAAAGAATCAAATCTGAAGGCAAGTTTTCCGCTCGCAGCTTCGAATCAAATGGCCACCTACAACTGGGACATTGGCGCAATCCAGCGGCCCAGCGCAGAACCGAAGAAGTTCGAAGTGCCATCTCACCAATGGATCGATCTGACCGACATGAGCGGCGAGTTCGGCGCCACCATCCTGACCGATTGCAAGAACGGATCGGACAAACCCAATGACCACACGATTCGCCTCACTCTGATTCGAACCCCGGGCACGCGTGGCGGCTATCCCGACCAGGGCACGCAGGATATTGGACATCACGAATTTGTTTATGCAATTGCCGGACACGCCGCCGACTGGCGTCAGGCGCAGACTGACTGGCAAGCTCAGCGGCTGAACGACCCTCTCATCGCTTTTGAAGCTTCCAGCCACGCGGGCGTGCTGGGGCGCGAATTTTCTTTGCTGAAGGTCAACAATCCGCGGATTCGCGTCCTGGCGCTGAAGAAAGCGGAGCAGGGCGATGAGATCATCCTGCGTCTGGTTGAACTGGATGGCAAGCCGCAGCCGGATGTTCGAATATCGTTCAACACGCCGGTCACCGCCGCTCGCGAAGTCAACGGGCAGGAACAGCCGGTGGGAGCGGCGACCGTGAACGGCGGCGCTTTGGTCACTTCCTTCTCCGCGTACCAGCCGAGGACCTTCGCAGTTCGGCTGACGCCGCCACAGGCTAAGGTGTCTGCGGTTCACTCGGCGCCGGTAACACTGCACTATGACCTTGCAGTGGCAAGCAACGACGGCACGCCTTCAGGGGGTGGATTCGACCGCGACGGCAATGCCCTGCCAGCGGAGATGCTGCCGGAACAGATCACGTTCAACGATGTGCGGTTCCAACTCGCTCCCGCGAAGACGGAGGCCGTGAACGCGGTTGTGGCGAAGGGACAGACGATTGAACTGCCTGCCGGCCACCATAATCGCGTCTACGTGTTGGCCGCTTCGGCCGAGGGCGACCAGAAGGCCGCTTTCGTCGTCGGCGATAAGAGAGTTGAGTTGAACATCCAGGACTGGGGCGGATTTATCGGACAGTGGTACGACCGGCAGTGGAGTTCCGGGGACACCTCGAATGACAACTATGGGAAGATGGTTGGCCTCGCGCCGGCTTACATCAAGCGCGCCGACCTGGCGTGGTATTGCTCGCATCACCACAACGCCGCCGGCGAGAATGTACCTTACGGCTATTCCTACCTGTTTGCCTATGCCATCGATCTACCGGATGGCGCGAAGAACATGCAATTGCCCGACAACGACAAGATCCGCATTCTGGCTGTGTCGGTGGTCGAGGAAAATCCGGAGGTGAAACCAGCGCAGCCGCTCTACGATCTGCTTTCGCCGCCGGGCGCGGGCGGCGACGATTTTGCGCTGCAAACACCGGCGGGTGGCCTTTCCGTTCTCAGGGGTAGGAGTACGTCGACCATGATCGCCGTGACTCGCCGGGGCAATTTTCGGGCTGATGTCAGCTTGAGTGTGTCTAGCCTACCGCCGGGTGTAACGGCTGCATTCAGCCCGGCCAGTACCGGAAGAGCAAACAACATCACGCTGACTGCAAGCGATTCATCGAGCCCTGGTAGTTCAACGATCACAATCACCGGTACGTCGGGCGGCTTGTCGCATACGGTCACTGCCAATCTCGCGGTGACCGCGATGAGAACTGGGACAGTGGCAGTGGATCTTTCTTCCGCATACAACGCGAAAGCCATCTATACCGACGGGACGGGATTCGGTCCCGAGGCGAGCGCGGACGGCGAAGGCTTTGCGTATTCGAAAGAAGCGCTGGGCTCGACGCCAGTATGGGATGGCTTTTTGTTTAATCTTGGACCGGCCAACCGGCCGGACGCGGTCACGGCCAAAACCGTCGCGCTGCCATCAGGCAAGTTCGGCAGCCTCAGGGTTCTGGCCGCGGGTGTGGAAGGCAGTCAGGAAGCGCAGGTTTTTACGATCACCTATGCCGATGGCACATCCTCGTCGGTCACGCAGAGTCTCAGCGACTGGTATGAGCCGGGCGGTTACGAGAGCGAGTCTGAGGCTGTGGTCATGCCCTATCGCCTGGAGGACGACGGCTCCAAGGACAATCGCACATTTTATCTCTACGGGTATTCTTTCAAACTCGACAGCAGTAGGGCAGTGCGCAGCATCGCCTTGCCCGGCAACGAGCATGCGCTGGTCTTCGCCATGACGCTCGGTCCTCCCGCTGGATCCTAATAAATGATCTGGTGGAGCCCGCCAGGTCACCTACTGGCCTGCCCTTGCAGGCTAAGTTGACCGCGTTCCCTCAGGGTTTTGGTTTGGCCTGGGTTGGGCCAGTGCCGCTGGTCGGCTCGCGTTTCGTCGGAGGAACGCCAATCTGGGTGTTGAACCGCTGCTGCTCTGGCGCAATCACGATCGCTGCGGCGCTCACATCGTAGTTCACGAAGACGCGGCGATCTTCTACTTTCTCCAGGTGCAAAAAGGTTTGCGTCCCTGGAGTGGCGCGGGAGTTGGTGATTGCCACCCCCGAACCGTTCTTCAGCGATATAGCCGCACCAGCCGTAGCCTGCGCCTGACGCCCTGCATAGCTATCGATCGTGAGGTCTTTAAAGTCTTCCACCCGCAGCCCGTCCGAGAAATAGTTTGGCATCGCATCTTCCCAATCAACTTGAATATCGCGCAACCGCAGCCCGGTGACCTGCTTGGCGTAGAAAGCCGGGATGTTGCTCTCGACGATGCCCTCGCGCGCGGTCAGTGCGGTCCATCGGAGGTCAAGGTTACCGCCCACACTCTCGCTGAGATCGCGGCGGGGAGCGATCATGTGCAGGCGAATCCCACTCAATTCGACAGCGGTGATTGGAGTGCCCTCGCCGCCCCACAGCAGAGCTCCACTCTCCGCCTCGGCAGTGATGTTGTTGAAGACCACATTGCGCACCCGCACGCCGCAAGCAATACCGAGGGGGCAGGGCTGCACCGCAATATAGATTGGTTCGGCCTTGCCCCACCAGTCGCCGGGAATAAGCCTGGTTCGGATCACGATGTCGGAGAATGTAACGTCTTCGGTGGGCTGATTTTCCTGGCCTTCATAGAAGCTGCCGAAAACGGCGATGCCGCGGTTCGTGTCCATGCTCAGGCCGGTAAAAGTGCTCAGCTTTGTGCTCTCCAGGCGGATCGCCGCCGACCGCGACGCGATCGAGCAATTGCTCACGTTCACATGCTCGCTGCCGAAAAACGCGAATCCGTCATCGCCGGTATCGATATGGCAGTTAGAAATCCGCACGTGCCGGCATTTCAAACAGTCGATGCCGTCGTTGTTGGGCACCCTGGGATTGTTGAGGATCTGTATATCGGAGATGGCCGCGCCCTCGACATCCTGCAAGTGCAGCGTCCAGTTGGGAGACGAACGCAGCGTAATGCCCTGCACACGCACATTGGAACAATGGAAGAAGACGATCATGGTCCCGGGGCGATTGTCGGGCTCGACCGGGCCATACTCCACGGTGTTCATGGCGTTGCGAAACTTCTCGGGACTGCGCGCGGACTGCTCGACGTAATCGCCGCCCCGGTGCGCGGTCTGGAGCTTCATGAAGGTGTCGCCTTGGCCATCAATTTCTCCTTGTCCTTCGATCGATACGTCGTCCGCGTTCTTGGCGATGAGCATGCCCAGCACCATGCCCTCACCAGTGATATCGACTCCATAATGCCGGGCAAATCCGAAGGGAGGGCTGGGAAGGTAATCGTGAAGGTCATGGCTTCCCACCAGAGCCGCGCCACTCTCGAGCAGCAGACGAATGTGGCTGTACAGTTGGACGGTACCGATGACGTAACGGCCCGGCGCGAAATACACGGTGCCTCCGCCCTGCTTCACGCACGCGGCGATGGCGGCCGAGACCGCGGTGGTGTCGAGGGTGACGCCATCACCCTTCGCTCCGAAGCTGTGGACGTCACAGAAGGGGAAAGATTGGGCCAGCAGGGGAGTCGCCAGGAGAAAGAGGAGCGTCGGTACAGACAGTTTTCTCAAAAGATCCCTCGAAAGGCTTTGCAACGGTGATAACAATCATCGCAGCATACACTTCTCCGGTTGTAAGGTGAACTTTGACCGTGGCTCGTGGGCCACAATGTCGGCACCGGATTAGTACGCGGCATTAGTACTCAGTAGTACGCGCTTCGGTACTTGTTGAATCCGCTGTGGTACTTCGCCAATTGTTCCCTCTAGTACTACACGCCTCAAATCCGCGGGAAGCTGCGTAGACCGCCTTTGAACCTTGCGCTGGATGGGCGTGCAACCTATCCTCTGCGCTGGGGATTGTTCCGTGAAACGCGTCCGTGTACTCGTCGCAAATCATCCGCGCCTGATGCGGGAACTGGTGATGGCCACCATCGCCGACCAGCCTGATATTGAGGTTGTAGGCGAGGTTCGGAACGAGAGTGAGTTGGCGGATATCGTGGAACAAGTCGCGCCCGACGTTCTGATCATCGCCTTGGACGCCCCCGAGAAACGGCTTGGGCAATGCGGATTTCTCCTCGGCCGGCATCCTGAGATGAGGATTCTGGCCTTGGCCCCGGAGCAGAACCGGGGAATTTTCTATTGGGCGGTGGTCGACATTCGAACCAAAGCTTTGGAAAGTTCTGAAGCAGGAATTCTGAATGCCGTGCGCGAGCGTCCGGTTTTGGTGGGCGCGGCGCAGAATTGAACTAAGAATTTCGGGTTGCCGATAGCGCCACGATTCGGTCAGAGTGTTGAAACAAAATGGTTTAGTCCATAAAGCTCGCGTAGCTGAGGGGGCGAAGCTGCAACCAATGACCTCACCTGAGAATCTTCGAATGAGCCCGCAAGAAGCAGTGGCTGCCGAACCTCCGATGTTGGCTGAGGGCTGTGCATCGCGAAACTGGTACGCACTTTACACCTGCCCGCGACACGAGAAGTGCGTGGCGCAACAGATTGAGCAGCGCTCGATTGCGTGTTTCCTGCCGCTTTATCGTTCCGTGCGCCGCTGGAAAGATCGCCGTAAGGAACTGGAACTCGCCCTGTTTCCCGGCTACATTTTTGTGCACCTCGCTTTGCCTGACAGACTTCGAGTTCTGCAACTGCCGAGCGCGGTGCGACTGGTGAGCTTCAATGGACAGCCTGCAGTTATGCCTGAGGCCGAAATCGAACAACTCAGGCAGCGGCTGGCCCGCGGCGGCTGTGTAGAACCCCATCCTTACCTGCGCGTGGGCCGGCGCGTCCGCGTATGCGGCGGCCCCATGCAGGGTCTCGAAGGCATCATCGTGCGCAGGAAGGACCGCTGTCGCGTGGTCTTTTCCCTCGACCTCATCATGCGTTCCGTAGCCGTGGAAGTGGATGAAACCGATGTGGAGCCGATTGCCGAGCCCAGGCCTCGCCACTGAGAACCCTAAGAGCCCGGCGCCACCGCTCCGCCGGATTGGATCCGTTCCTCATGCCACAACCGAAACTCGTTTCGTCTAAACTTGTGCTGCGTTGGAGAAAACTGGCGGCCTGCCTCGCCTTCGGCCTCGTGATGCTGGCGAGTGCCGGGCAGGGAAGAGCTTGGGCCCAGGTTGGTGATGATCGGGATCCCGAGCCCGTGATCTCGCTGTCCGCCGACACCATCGTGGAAATCTTGCGCCGGGAACCGGGGTTGCTGCTCGAGGTGAAGCGCGTGCTGGTGCGCAAAGCCTACGAGCAGGGGCGGCTGCTCGATCCCGCCGACCTTACCGACGACGCGCTATTCCGACTGCTCGGGGAGGACGAAAATGTCCGCGCGCTGGCGACCGAGGAGATCGAAAAGCGCGAATACGTGCATGCCAAACCCACCCGAAGGGAGATGGCGAAGGAAAGGATCGAGCGCGTAAATACCTCGGAGTCGGCCGCAGGTTCAGGGAGCGCGCCTCCAGCCGGGCAGAGCCAAAGCGAAGAGGAAAAATATTGGGCGCAACACGAGCAACCAGGCCCGCCGCGGAGGACGGCCGTGCCGCCGGAGTCCCTGGTCAACGATGGATTTTCAGAAGACGGATTCGAACCGGAGCCATCCACGCCTCCGCCAGGCGTATCTCCGGAGCAACCCGGCGTCCCTCCGGCTATGGACTATCGCCGCCAGCAGAGCATGGCTGGTCTCGAACCTCAAGAGCGAGATGTCTATGATGGCGCCACCCAGGCGGGTTCGCTGCCCAGCATTACGCCGGAGGGCATGCCCGGACTGCTGAGCGCCAGCCTGGATGAATCGGGCACGTCGGGATCACGACCCGGGGCGACGGATGCACTTTCGGTTCACCCGTACTCCTCTTCTTCCGCTTCTTCTCTTTCTTCCGCTGGCCGTTTTCGAGGGAATGCGCCGGACCAGCCTTTGTCGTCATCCCTGCCCGCCGGAGATTCTACAATTGGCTCATGGAACCCGAGGCCTGACATCCGGGTGCAGAGCTCAAGGGTGCAGCCCGACGATGACCATCCCGTCATTCGCCGCGGAGTGAATCCCTACGCCGAGGTGCCTTCTCTCTTCGATCTTTATACCCAGATCTCCCGCCGTTCTCCGGTGCTCACTCGTTTTGGGGAAGACATCTTCCGTAACGGTACCGGCAATCTCGACCAGCTTCCCATGGATCTGCCGGTCGGGCCCGACTACGTGCTGGGCCCGGGAGACGGGCTGAGTATCGAATTGTGGGGCAGCGTTTCCGAACGGCTGCAGCGCGTGGTGGATCGAGCAGGTCGGGTGGCATTGCCGGAGGCGGGAGCGGTCGAAGTGACCGGGCGCAGCCTCGCAGATGTCCAGCAACTGGTGCAAAGCGTGCTGCGCAGCGAATTTCGCGACGTGCACGCCGACATTTCTTTGGCCCGGTTGCGCACGGTCCGGGTTTACGTGGTAGGGGATGTGTTGCGTCCCGGCGCCTATGACATCAGTTCACTGTCCACGCCACTGAACGCCCTCTACCAAGCGGGCGGGCCGACCGCGCGCGGGTCGCTGCGGATTTTGCGGCATTACCGCGGACCACAGCTGGTCGGGGAGCTTGATCTCTACGATCTGCTGTTGCATGGAGTTCGCTCGAATCTGGAACGTCTGCAGGCCGGTGACACGATCATGATTCCGCCGCTCGGCGCCGAGCTGACGGTCGAAGGCATGGTGCGCCGTCCCGCGATCTATGAGCTGAATCATGAGGGCGATCTGGCGGAGGCGCTGCAACTGGCCGGCGGTGTCTTGACTAGTGGCACCCTCCGCCACATTGAAGTCGAGCGCGTCGTCGCCCACGAGAGCCGTTGCATGCTTCGGCTCGATCTTCCCGAGGATAACAGTCAGGGGGCGGTGACCAGCGCTCTGGAAGACTTCAAAATTCAGGATGGAGACAAGATCCGCATCTCGCCCATCCTGCCCTACAGCGAGCAGACGGTTTATCTCGATGGCCATGTGGTGCATCCCGGGAAGCATGCCTACCAGGAAGGCATGCGCGTTACCGATCTGATCGCGTCCTATACCGACCTTTTGCCCGAGCCCGCCGAGCGCCACGCCGAAATCATTCGCCTCGCTCCGCCCGACTTCGCTCCCCAGGTAATTGCCTTCAATCTTGCCGACGCCATGGCAGGCACCAAGCCGGGGAATAAAAATGAGGGACAAAGTTCCCAGGATGTGATGCTCAAGCCCTTCGACACCGTCCGCATCTTTGGCCGGTATGACTTCGAGGATCCCCCGGTGATTACCGTGAGCGGCGAAGTGCGCCATCCCGGCCAACACATCACGAACGGGGAGACCCGCCTGCGCGATGCTGTCTACCTGGCGGGCGGCGTCACCCCGGATGCGCTGCTCGGCGACGCGCAGGTCTTCCGCGTCACCTCCGACGGAAAGCTCAAAGTGCTCAGCTTGAATCTGGAGAGCGCGCTCGCAGGGAATGCAGCGGACAATGTTCCCCTCGAACCCAAGGACCGGGTCTTCATCCACCCCAATCTATCGAAAGTCGATCCGGCTACGGTGAAGATTGAGGGCGAAGTGGCCCGCCCGGGAAAGTATCCCCTGGGCGAAGATATGTCGGCGGCGCAGCTGGTGCGCTTGGCCGGAGGACTCAAGCGTGGAGCTTTTACCGAGGCCGCCGACCTTACCCGCTATACGGTGGAAAACGGCTCGCAGATGATCGGGGAACATCTTGCCGTGCCGATCGGCCGTGCCCTGGCCGGGGAATCCGACACCGACGTGCGGCTGCATGACGGCGATGTGCTGACCATCCGCCAGCTGGCGGGCTGGACCGATGTGGGAGCACTGATCACGGTGAAGGGAGAAGTTATGCATCCCGGCGACTACGGCCTGCAAGAAGGCGAGCGCCTTAGTTCGGTGATCGCGCGGGCTGGAGGGTTGCGGGCCGATGCCTATCCTTACGGCGCGATTCTTGAACGTCGGCAGGTCCGCGAACTGGAAGAGAAAAACCGCGCCGACCTGATCCGGGAAGTGCGGGCGCAGCAATCCACGCTCAAGCTGATTCCCGACACCGGCGATCCCGACGAGAAGGCGGCCAAGGAAGGCTCGCTCGAGCAGTGGCACGCCACGCTCGATCGACTGGAGAGCACGCCGCCCGCGGGGCGGCAGGTGATTCACATCTCGAAAAATGTAGCCAAGTGGGCCAACACTCCCGCCGACATTGAGGTTCGCGCCGGCGACACCCTCCTCATTCCGAAGACTCCCACCTATGTCATGGTCAATGGCCAGGTTTATAACCCGACGGCGATCAGCTACCGTCCAGGAAAGAGTGCCGGCTGGTATCTGCGCCAGGCCGGCGGCCCCACCAACATGGCGAACAAGAAGGCCGTGTTTGTCGTGCGAGGTGACGGTTCCGTCGTGGGTGGAAAGGGCAGTGAGGAGTGGTTTAGCGGCGACGTGCTTAGCGCCGAACTGCGGCCCGGGGACATGGTGTTTGTCCCGGAGAAGGCGCTGGGCGGGACTCCCGTATGGAAGAACACCCTGCAGGCGGCGCAACTCATGTCATCCATCGCAATTGCCATCAGCGTAGGCCGGGCGTACTGAGCCGGCTTTTCTTAGCTTGACTCTTAGCTTGATGTCCTATGAGGTGGCGCCTCGCGCAAGTTGCCATCGTTTCGTGGTTTCTGATTCTCTCCGGGATGAATCTAGCTATGAACTGTGTTGCCCAGGCAACCGTTCGCGATGCTCGGGCGGCAGCGCCAGAGGCTCCCTTGGCGACGGGCGCGGCGGCGAGTCCCGCGGCAAGTCCGGGGTCGGCAAGTCTGGGGTCGGCAAGTCTGGGGTCGGCAAGTCTGGGGTCGAACGCTGGCGAGGCCGAAATCCTGAGTTCCCCTGCGGCTTTGCCTGAACTCGAGCAACCCACAAGCATAGGTATGTGGAACGCTCCCCAGAAAAGCCCTCCCGGAATAGCAGGGCGCGGATTCTCTTTCCTGGAGCGATTCGCCGGTGACCAGAGAGCCGTTTGGACCAGCCCGTTCGGGCTCAGGCGCGGCGACGCGATGTGGGCGTTGCCGGCTCTGGCCGGCGCGGGAGCATTCGTGGCCGGCGATTCCTGGCTCTCGAAGCAAATCCCGATGGGTGAGATTGCGCGCAGCCGCACCCTCTCGAACTACGGCACATTCTCCCTGGCGGGGGCGGCGGGTGGAATGTTCCTGTTCGGAGAAATTACGCGCAACGACCACGCCGCCGAAACCGGATTCCTGGCGGGCGAAGCCGCAGTGAATGCGCTGGCGGTGGACTACGCGCTCAAGTCTGTGTTTCAGCGGCAACGGCCCTACGACGGAACCGGAGCGGGACACTTTTTTGCCGGGGGCTCGTCGTTTCCTTCCGAGCACGCCAGCGTTTCATGGGCCATCGCAGGCGTAGTCGCGCACGAATATCCCGGCACTCTCACCAAACTGTTTTCCTATGGACTAGCGTCGGCGGTGAGCGTGGCCCGGGTAACGGGCAAAGAGCACTTTCCCTCGGACGTGGTCGTAGGTGGCGCGCTGGGTTACTTCATCGCGCGGCAGATTTACCAGCGCCGCCGCGATCCCGAGGTCAGCGAGGCGGCGTGGGAAAGCCTGGTCGAGAAGCAGCCGGAATCGGACAAGGTGCGGAGTCCAAGCAACATGGGTTCGTCCTACGTGGCGCCGGATAGCTGGGTGTATCCGCTGTTTGAGCGTCTCACCGCCATGGGTTATATCCAGTCGGCGTTCTTGGGAATCCGGCCCTGGACGCGGATGCAGTGTGCCCGGTTTCTCGAAGAGGCTGGGGAGAGTTTGCGCTACGAGATGGGGAACGGCTCTGAAGGCTCGGTCAGTTCCAAAGGCGGCCAGAGCGCCGAGGCGGCGGAACTTTTCTCCACGCTCAGCGGCGAGTTTGCGGAAGAGACGCGGCGCTTGGACGGAGACGCGAATTTGGGCGCTAGCGTGGATTCCGTCTATCAGAGAAGCACTGAAATTGCCGGCCAGCCGCTCACCGACGGATATCACTTTGGCCAGACTCTGGTCAACGACTACGGCCGGCCTTACGGGCAGGGGTTTAACGCCATCTCCGGGATGACCGGGCACGCCGAGGCCGGGCCGCTTTCGTTTTCCTTCCAGGGAGAGTATCAGCATGCCGCGGCCGTGCCTTCGTATTCTGCTGAGGTCCAACAGGCAATCGCCGAGACCGATCAGACTCCAGCTTTCGCCGGTGGAACTGCGGCCATTAGTCGCGCGGAAGTAATCAGTGGTTCGCTGGGCCTGACGTTCCATGACTTGCAATTTTCCTTCGGCAAACAGGCGCAGTGGCTGGGGCCGGGCGAATCTGGACCGTTCCTTGCGAGCACGAATGCGGCTTCCATGGTGATGCTTCAGGTAGAGAACGTGGTCCCCTACCGCGTGGCACTGTTGTCCGATCTGTTGGGGCCGGTGCAGTCGGTTTTCTTTGTCGGACAGCTCACCGGCCAGAACTTTGTCTACAACCCGCCGAATGTCGTGGGTCCCGGGTTTCATCCCCAGCCGTTTATTCACGGCAACAAGATGAGTTTCAAACCCACAGCCAATCTGGAATTCGGCATGGGGATCACGGCGATTTTCGGCGGGCCGGGCCTGCCCTTCACCTGGAGCGAGTTTCTGCGCAGCTATTACTCGCACAAGAACAGCACCGCGGAGAATCCGGCCAAGCGTTTTTCCGGGTTTGACATCAGCTACCGGGTGCCCGGTCTGCGCCAGTGGCTGACCGTGTACAACGATTCGCTGGTAGGTGATGAGATTTCTCCCATCGGTTCCAGCCGTCCCATGCTGAGCCCTGGCCTTTACCTGCCACAGGTGCCGAAGATTCCGAAGCTCGAGTTGCGCTTTGAAGGCGTAAAAGATCCCTTCACCAACATCTTCGCGCCCGGCTTCGTCTACTATGACCGGCGCTACCGTTCCGGCTACACCAATGACGGTAATCTCATCGGAAGCTGGGTGGGCCGCGACGGCTTTGGAGTCACGGGCCAAGCCACCTACTGGTTCTCGCCCCACACCAAGCTGCAGTGGGGCTATCGCTACCAGGAGGCGGACCGCAGTTTTCTGGCGGGCGGTCGTCTGGTGGATTATTCGCTGCGCACCGAAACCAGGCTGAAGTCGGGGTTCGCGGTTTCCGGGTTCGTGCAATACGAGCAGTGGATGTTCCCTCTGCTTTCAGCCTCGCGCCAGACGAATGTAACTTCTTCGGTGCAGTTTGCTTTCTATCCCCAGCGGCGGGAGCGGCCGTGACTCCGTCTGCGATCCCGGCCGCCGTGGAACCTTATCCCGAGGTGGAGTCTCCGCCTCCGACCAATGGCAATCGCAACCTACGGGTGAAGATACCCTCCATCGCGGCTTCCGCAGGGGAGATCTGGACTTGGGGCTGGCTGCTCTGGGAGCGCCGCCGTTTTCTGGCTCAGGCGGTGACAGTGGGAATGGCCGCGTCGATCCTGATGGCGTTCGTGATTCCGAAGCGATACGACTCAACTACGCGTCTCATGCCGCCCGACGGCCAGTCCAGCTCCGGCATGGCCATGCTGGCGGCGATGGCGGGAAAGAGCAGCCTCGGCATGGGCTCGCTGGCCGGGGATTTGCTCGGCATGCGCGGCTCGGGCGCACTTTTCGTCGACATCCTGCGCAGCCGCACCGTGGAGGACCGGATCGTGAGCCGCTTCGATCTGCGAAAGGTGTATCACACCCGCTACTGGGTCGACGCTCGCAAGCAGCTGAATGAACGCACCGAGATTGCGGAAGACCGCAAAAGCGAGGTGATCAGCATCAAGGTCACGGACCGGGATCCGCAGCGAGCGGCCGCGATCGCACAAGCTTACGTTGACGAACTCGACCATCTGGTCGCCGAGGTTTCTACTTCCTCGGCGCGGCGCGAGCGCATTTTTATTGAAGACCGCCTGACCAGCGTCAAGAAAGAACTCGATCAGGCCTCGCAGGAGTTCAGCCAGTTCGCCAGCCAGAACGCAACCCTCGACATCAGCACGCAAGGCAAGGCCATGGTGGAGGCTGCGGGCCGGCTGCAGGGCGAACTCATTGCGGCGCAGTCCGAACTCGAAGGCCTGGAGCAGGTCTATACAGCGAACAACGTCCGCGTCCGCAGCCTGCGGGCCCGGGTCGATGAACTCAGCAAGCAGCTGGACAAACTCGGAGGCGCCCCCGCTGGCGCCGCTGGCAGCGCCGCTGGCGTGCTTCGCAACTTGCCGGAAGGGGAAGGTGCGGGCAGCGCTTTTCCTTCCATCCGCCAGCTTCCGCTTCTCGGAGTGCGCTGGGCCGAGCTTTACCGGCAAACCAAGATTGAGGAAACGGTTTACGAACTGCTCACCCAGCAGTATGAGCTGGCGAAGATCGAAGAGGCCAAGGAAATCCCTACGGTCAAGATTCTCGATGCCGCCGATGTGCCGGAGAAAAAATCGTTTCCCCCGCGCGCGCTGATCGTGGTCCTGGGAATGCTGCTGGCCTTCAGCGCCGGAGTTTTGTGGGTGTTGAGCGAGGCGACGTGGCAGCAGATCGATCCCGAAGACCCGCGAAAACGGCTGGGCCAGGAAGTGTGGGGCCGGGTGAAGGGGGTCGGCAGTCATTGGAACGGCCGACGTCGTCGGCTGACTGGAAAGGAGACCCTGGCGTGAAAGGCGTCGGATTGACACGGGTTGGGCAGATTGACGTGAGAGTGCCCGGCGGCGTGTCCAAGATTCAGCGGTTGTCCAGCCATGCCCCATACTACTGGAGCTGGCTGAAGTCGCTGCCTTACGCCGCGGCCCGGCGCATCACTCGACGCCGGTGCCGCGCCTATCCGCTCATGGAACCCTTCTTCAAAGACCAGTGCGGATTGGAAATGGGAGGGCCCAGCCCGGTCTTTCGCGGCGACAGATTGATTCCCGTCTACGGCCGCTGCCGCCAGATCGACAACTGCAATTTTTCGAGCCGGACCATTTGGGATGTGGCGGGGCCGAGTGCGGAGAGACGTCCGGCGCCCGGGCTCTCCTTTGCCAGGCAATTCGTGGCCGAGGCTAGCGACCTGTCCCCGATTGGCGACGGCGTCTATGACTTCCTGCTGGCTTCGCACGTCCTCGAGCACGTGGCCAATCCCCTGCGCGCGCTCGAGGAGTGGAGGCGGGTGCTGCGTCCGGGGGGAGCCATGCTGGTGATTGTGCCTGACCGGCGCGGGACCTTTGACCACCGGCGCGCCCCCACGGCGTTCGAACACATTGCAGAAGATTTTCGCAACCACACGCCGGAGACAGACCTCACCCATCTGGAGGAGATTCTTGCGCTGCACGATCTTGCTCTCGACCCCGGCGCCGGTTCGGCGCTGCAGTTCCGGGAGCGCTGTCTCAAGAACGCCGAAGTTCGTGCCCTGCACCATCACGTGTTCGTGCCGGAAGTGCTGGTGCGCATGTTCTCCCGGGCGCAGATGCGGGTTTTGAGCCTCGCCATTGAACGGCCGTTTCACATCGTTGCCTTGGCCGAGCGAGCCGACACGATCGAACGCCAAGAGGCGGAACGGCAAAACCTTGATTTTCTTGGGGAGGATGCGCACTGGAGAAAGTGCGATCCGCTGAAAAGGTGAGAAGATGACAGACCTCTCATTGGCTTCCGCGTCGGCCATCCTGAGGACGGTGCCGCGAAAAATCCCGCGCAAGCCCATAGTGATCGCGCTCGGTTGCAGTCTCAGCGCTGCACTCGCGCTTTCTGCTGCCGCGGCTGGAGCTTCATGGGAGTCCAGCCTGCTGATCCTGACCGCGCTCCCGGCCTCTGGAATCCTGGTTTACGGATTAAGCAAGGCCGTCAGTTCGGTGAACCGGTTGGATGTTTTCTCCCCGCTGGTGGCTTTTCCGCTGGCTTACATCGCGTGGTTCGTGATTGGCTCGATCGATTTCATCCAGCTTCCGAGTTTCATGGGGTTCGGGGCTTTTGATCCGATTCCTGGCCGAGTGCCGCTCTATGCCGGGATCGGGTTGGGTGGTTACTTATTGGGAGCAGCGACATATCTCCGCTCCTCTAATGAACGCGAAGAGGAAAACGCTCCGGCTTCCTACCGGTGGACCTGGGAACCCGTGAGTTTTCGGCTTGCGCTGCTAGTGCTGATCTTTGTAATGGTTGGAACCTACGCCTACATCGGCTCCCACATCGGGCTTCCGATTCTGAGTCCAAACGCTGGCGAGGCACGGCTCGAACTGGGGAACTATCACTGGGCAGGCACACCGTTTTTCGCCTCAGCGTACACAGTGATATTTCTCTTGCTGGTAAAAATCTGGAGTGGCTCCTCCCTTCTCGGTTCGAAGACGCGATGGTTGATGGTGGGGGCTCTGGCTGCCATCTTTCTGGTCTTCCTCTCGATGGCAGGAAGAGCGATCCTTGTTCCTCCCATCCTGACCGGAGTGATCCTCTATCACTACGTGAAGAAGACCTTAGGGCTCAAATCGCTGGTCGTTGGCATCACTCTCCTCTTCGCAGCTCTCAGCGTATTCGGTTATTTGCGCGATCTCACACTGGGCGACGGCGCGATGAGTTCGATGGAGGACGCGGGCCTGCCGCGCAGCGTCCAGCCATTTGTTTACTGCTATCTGTACATCCGCTACTCCGTCGCGACGCTTCGTGATGTTTCTGCAATCATCCCCAGCCAGGCCCCTTACCAGTACGGCGCGATTACGTCATTGCCCTTCCGGTCCGTCCTGCCCGGGCATCACGAAATGGCGGATGTGTTCTTCAAGAATCTAGTAGGAAACGAATTCATCGGTGCGGGCCAGCCCGCCACCATCCTGGGTGCTTTCTATAGCGACTTCGGCCCAGCTGGCATTTTTGTCGAGATGTTCCTGTGGGGTTTGCTTCTGGCGCGACTCTATCGGTGGATGCGGCGAGAACGATCCGTTTTTTCGGCGATGATCTTTGCCTGGGTTACGCAGGCTAGCTTGTTTGGCATATTTGGGGGCGTATTCACCTACCTCGACACCTTGATGATTCCGCTGTGCTGGGCCTTGCTTAATTTTCTTGTGAGAACTGGACGCACCACCCCAGCCCGGCTCGCGCTTTCTTGAAGGAGATATCCAAAACCTGTGGAACCCTCCGTCGCCAGTCTCACCACCGCCTACAATGCCGAGCGCGCCTTGCCCCGGCAAATCGAGAGCCTGCTCGGGCAGACCCGTTCGTTGCAGGAGATCATCGTGGTGGACAATGCGTCGACTGATGGCACCGCCGCGATGCTGGCCGCGCGCTATCCGCAGGTGACGGTGCTGCGCATGCCGGAAAATCTGGGGGCTGCCGGCGCCTGGGCTGCGGGCCTGTCCTACGCCGCGCTCGAGAAACGCCACGGCTGGGTATGGACCTTTGACGACGACAGCGTCCCACAATCTGACGCACTTGAAGTCTTACTCGGCGGGGTTCGCGATCTGGAAGCAGAACACCCGGACATCGGCATCGCCGCCGGCTTGGCGGTCAACGCCGCGACCGGCGATTTGTACAAGCCGGTTCTCTGGCGCGACGACTTTGTGCAGCCGCCGGCTGCAGTGCTCGGCCAGGCCAACTGGTTCGCGGATCTGGTGATTGCCTCCGGCTGTCTGGTGCGGCGGGACGTGGTCGAGCGCGTCGGGCTGCCGCGCGCCGATTTCTTTATGGACATTTTCGATTTCGAGTACTGCCTGCGGGCCCGCTCCGCGGGATATAAGGTCGCCGTTATTAACGCGGCGCGGGTGGTGCATGAAATCGGGAACGCCCGCAAGATCCGGCTGCCCGGCTACCGCCGCCTGTGGACCAGGCAAGCCCCGTGGCGCGAGTACTACATCAGCCGTAATCTGTTCTACCTCGCGTGGTGGCTTTACCCGAACCTCCGCACCAAGCGGGCGATTGTGCGCTACTTGACGGTTCATGCCGTTCAGATCGCGCTCTTCGGCACGCGCAAACTGGACTGCCTCACGAAGATGGCGCGGGGTGTCCGCGACGGCCATCGGGGGGCTCTGGGAATCCGCTTTCGTCCGGAGGGTACGCGGCTTCGCGGCCGCGGTGAGGAAGTCGCGGCTGAGATTCTGGCGCAGGAGAAAGCATGAGCCGAACCGGAGCCCAAGCCGTACCCGCTAGTTCCCTGGCGCAAGCCTCGTATGATTATCAACGCCGGTGGTCGGCTGTGCGCCGCGTGCTGCCCCGTCCCCTGCGGCGCGCGCTGCGTCTGTGTTATTTCCTGACCCTGGACGGTATGGACCTGTGCCTGCAGAGGCGCCGGGATCTGGTGCCACCTCGCTGGCGCAATCCCATCGGCGACGGCGATTTTGAAAGCACCGGCGCGGAGTTCCTCGGGTACTTCATCAGCATGGGCGGCCTCGAACCTTCGCACCATGTGCTCGATGTGGGATGTGGCATCGGCCGCATGGCGCGGCCGCTCACGCAATACTTAACTTCGGGCGCTTATGAAGGATTCGACATCGTGCCGCCGGGAATTCAGTGGTGCCAGAAAAACGTCACGCCCCGCTATCCCAACTTCCGCTTCACTTTGGCTGACATTCGAAACCAGGAGTACAACGCGCACGGCCTGGTTCCGGCCTCCGAATACCGTTTCCCCTATGACGATGCTCGCTTCGACTTCGCTTTTTTGACTTCGGTGTTTACCCACATGCTTGCGCCGGAGGTGAGCCGCTATCTCGGGGAACTGGCGCGCGTGCTGGCGCCGGGCGGAAAATGTCTGGCAACATTCTTTCTAGTGAATCCTGAGTCCCGCCACCTTATCGATGCGGGCCGCAGTTCGCTCGACCTGTTCCATGCCCTTCCCGGGTGCTGGACTACGAATCCGCAAGTGCCGGAGACGGCCGTTGGATATGAAGACCAGGAAGTCGCGCGCCTGGCTGGGGAGAACGGTTTCAGGTTGGAATCCCTCAGCTACGGCAAATGGTGCGGGCGGACGGAATACCTGAGCTACCAGGACGTCGCGGTCTTCGCAAAGATCTAACCCCACCAAATGGCAACTTCCATTGCAAGCGTAACCACAGCCTACAACGCCGTGCGGGTCTTGCCCCGGCAGATGGATGCCCTGCTTGGGCAAACTCGCCCGCTGCAGGAAATCATAGTGGTCGACAACGGCTCGACCGACGGTACCCGAGCGCTGCTGGCCGAACGCTATCCCCAGGCGACGGTCTTGGCCATGTCTGCAAATCTGGGCGCCGCCGGAGCCTGGTCCGCCGGTCTCGAATATGCGGCGCTCCAGAAAAGGCATGACTGGGTTTGGGCTTTCGATGATGACAGCGTTCCCTCACCTGGCGCATTGGAAGGACTTCTGGCAGCCGGGGAATCGAGAACCAATATCGAGGCCAACACCGGAATGGTCGCGGGGATGGCCGTACATCGGGAAAGCGGGGCGAGCTATCCGCCGCTGCTCTGGCACGAAGGTTTTCATAAGCCTCCGGCAGCGCTGCTTCGGCAGCCGGTCTGGTTTGCCGATCTGGCCATCGCCTCGGGACTTTTGGTTCGGCGCGAACTGGTTGAGTCGATCGGATTGCCGCGCGCCGATTTCTTTATGGACTTTTTCGACTTCGAGTACTGCCTGCGCGCCGGCGCTCAGGGTTACAAGATCGCGGTGGTCAGCGGCGTCACGCTGTCCCACGAAGTTGGGGACGCGCGCCCGGTGCGGCTTCCCGGCTACTCCGCGCTGTGGCCGAATCACGCTCCCTGGCGGGAGTACTACATGAGCCGGAATCTGGCCTACGTAGCATGGTGGCTGTATCCGAGCGCCGGCACCAAACGCTCGACGGTGCGCCACATGCTGCGCCATGCCTGCGGGTCTTTGCTCTTTGGGTCGGAGAAATTTGCCTGCGTGAAGAAAATGGTGCAGGGATTTTGGGACGGACGCCGGGCCCAGCTGGGCATCCGCTTCCTTCCCGGCTCTAGCTCAGTCGCGGTGATGGCCCCCGTGCCCGGCGTCAGAAAACAGGTTGTGGAGCAGGACGCACTATGAGCTCGGCGCAAAGCGAAATCCCGGCGGGGGTTTGCGACTTCCCGGAAACAGTTCTTGCAGGTGGCGGGGAAGCGCCGCCGGCCACAGCCCTTTCGACCCACCCCGCAGCCGGGTTCCTGCGCCACGTAGTCGTGCACAGCTTCGCCAACCTCGTCGCCCTGGTCTGTAACGGCGCGCTGGCGTTTCTGCTGCCGCGCTGGCTCTCGATGGAGGGCTATGGCTATTACCGCATCTTCATCCTCTATGGAGGTTTCGTGGGCGTGCTGCATTTTGGCCTGCTCGATGGCGCGCTGGTGCGCTGGGCGGCGCGCTCACGGTCGCGGATCAACCTGGAGTTGCGCCGCAGCCTGATCTTCCTGATGTTGCAGCACGCCGCGCTTCTGGTTCCCGCCCTGACCATCCTGATTCTCTGGTTCCGCCGCGAGCCCTGGTTCCTTCTGGCGGGGTCGATTGCCCTCTACGCCCTGATATGGAACGCCGCCGTGCTGGGACAGTTTGCCCTGCAGGCCAAGAAGTCCTTTGACCTGCTGTCGGCCGTCACCGTGATCAATCCCGCAGTCCTGCTCGCCCTGGTGGTGACGCTGCACCGCCGCGGACCTCTCCGCTTGGAGGCGTTGCTGGCAGCCTATCTGGCGGCCTGGCTCGCGACCGGGGTGGCGGTTTGGATGATCTTGCTGCGGCAGCATCCGGGCCAGACCGAGCTTGGCCGGGATCAGCCCAGGCGGGAGCCAGCCGGAACGACGTTCGGGGCACTGGCGATGAAACCGGCGATGAAGCCGATCCTCATAAGGATCTGGCAGGTGGGCGCGGGCAACATTGCCGTGGGCTGGAGCATCCTGGTGGCGTTGCTGGTCACGAACCTGGCCTTGTCGCTTGACCGCATTGCGGTTAGCCTAAGCTTCAGCATTCGCGATTTTGCGGTTTATAGCTTGGCGGCAAACGCGCTGGCGGTGGTGAACACCATCATTCTGTCAGTCTCGCGCGTAGTTTTCCCCTACCTTTCGGATGGTTTGGGCAGCGCGTTCCGAATTCGCGCCTACGCCTGGGGCGAAGCCACGCTGATGGCTTTGTGGGCGCTCAGCCTTTCGGGGTATTTCCCGCTGCGTCTCTTAATCGAGCGCTTGCTGCCCGCCTACGAGCCGAGTTTGCCGATACTTCGGCTGCTCATGCTTTCGACCGGGCTGACCGCGATGATCTACATCCTGCACGCCAACTATTTTCGCAGCAGTTTGCGTCTCGGCGCGCTCCTGTTCGGGGCCTGCGTTGGTCTGGCGGCGGCCACGCTGTTTCTCGCCCTGGCCCGGCACAGCCGCCATCTGGTCAATATGTCCTGGGCCATGCTGGGGGCGGTCGCCTTGTGGTGGGTGGTTGACGAATTTCTGCTGCGCCGGTCGATTGTCCGAACCCGACTCGATATCGCAAAGACTCTGCTCTTCACCTCAGCTTGCGGCGTCTCGTTCTTGCTCTGCGCAGCCCTCTCGCGTCGCTGGCTGGGCGTGCTGGTGTACTGCGGACTGGCGGCGGGGCTGATCGTCGCGGCCTACGGGAAGACGTTGCGGCGCTTGCCCCGCTGGAGCCGATGGTCGACGGTCTCCTGATGAAGCTCTGCTGATGAGGGCTCTCCCCTGACGATGGTTCTCCCGGTTGGCGGGAGAGCGAGAGTAAACCACACCATGCGCATTGCCATGATCGGTATCAAGGCTATCCCGGCCCGTTTCGGAGGTTTCGAAACGGCGGTGGATGAGATTTCCCGCGGTGTGGTCCGCGAGGGTCACGAGGTCGTGGTCTACAACCGGGCCGGCATGAGCCAGCATGCCGGGCGGTCCTATGAAGGAGTGGAACTGGTGACCTTGCCCACCCTCCGGTCGAAGAATCTGAGCACCATCTGCCACGCCTTTCTCTCGACTCTTCACGTGATGTTCCGCAGGGTCGATGTGGTGCACTATTTCACCACTGGAGCGACCCTGTTTGCACCCCTGCCCCGGCTGTTGGGGAAAAAAATTGTCTGCTCCGTGGACGGAACCGATTGGCAGCGGGCCAAGTGGGGCGGCCTGGCGAGGTGGTACCTGAAGTTTTCCGAGCGCCTGGCGGTACGCTTCTGCCACCGGTTGATCTCCGATTCCACCGAGGTAATGAACTACTACCGCCGCCGCTACGGCGCCGCTTCCTCCTGCATCGCTTACGGGATGCGCGAGCCCCAACCGGCGGAGAATGGCGAGGCGGCAAACCCCGTTCTCGAGAGATTCGGACTGCGGCCGCGGGACTACGTCCTATTTGTCGGCCGTCTGGTGCCGGAGAATAACGTTCATTACCTGATTCAGGCCTTCGCCAAGACCAGCACCGATAAAAAACTTGTGATTGTCGGCGACGACCCCTGGGAACGGAACTACGTGCGCTCCCTGCGGTCCACCCCAGACCCGCGGATTGTCTTCACCGGCGGCGTGTACGGGGAGGGATATGCCCAGCTCCAGCGAAACGCTTATCTCTTTGTATTGCCCGATGAAGTGGGCGGCACTCACCCTGCCCTGGTCGAAGCCATGGGATACGGCAATTGCGTTCTGGTAAACGATACGCCGTCGAACCTGGAGGTCATCGCCGACGCCGGCCTCAGCTATCGCGGCAAGGATGGGGCCGCGGACCTTCAGCGCCAATTGCAGATGCTGGTCGATGCGCCCGGTTTGGTCGACGAGTACCGGCAGAAGGCCGGTCAGCGCGCCCACGAGCGCTATCGCTGGGAAGACGTGGTGGAACAGCACGTCGTTCTCTATCGTCAGCTCCTCGAGGGCGGGGAGCGTCCGGAGGCGGTGGAGTTTATCGGGCCGCAAGGGGCGTGAGCTAAATTCCCACCAAGGAGGGTTGATAGCCGCATGAGAATTCAAATTGAGTCCCGTCCACTCGAAGGTATGGCGGTGATTGTTCCCGAGGTTTACCAGGATCCGCGCGGCTTTTTCATGGAAACTTTTCGCGCCGATCAATTCCGCGAGCTGGGCCTGCCGGTTCACTTTGCCCAGGACAACCATTCCCGCTCGGTCAAGGGTGTGGTCCGGGGGCTGCATTTCCAGTGGGAGCCGCCCATGGGAAAACTGATGCGGGTGCCTTTCGGCAGTGCATTCCTGGTGGCCGTCGACATTCGCAAAGGCTCGCCAACGCTCGGTCGCTGGGCCGGGGTGGAGTGTTCGTCGGAAAACCGCCGCCAGGTGTGGGCTCCCGCCGGCTTTGCCCGCGGATTCTGCGTGCTTTCCGACATGGCGGAGATTCAGTACAAGTGCACCGGGATGTACAACGGCCAGGCCGAATCCGGAATTCTGTGGAACGACCCCGCCCTTGCGATCGCGTGGCCGGTCGCGGCCCCGATTCTTTCCGAGAAAGACGCCAAAGCTCGCACTCTCGCCGACTGGCTGGCGTCCCCCGAATCGAATCACTTTTCTTATCACCCGGCACCGGAAGCCGCGCTGGTTTTGGGCTGACTCGCTACTGCTCTTGAACCCAGTCACACTGGAGAGAAATCATGAAACTGCTGATTGCTGGAGGCGCCGGCTATGTAGGATCGGTGCTGATTCCCCGGTTGCTTGAGCGGGGCTATAAAGTCGATGTGGTTGACCTGTTCTGGTTCGGCAATCATCTGCCCCGTCCGGTGGGCACGCTGAACAAGGACATTTTCCACCTCACGGTCGAGGATCTCGAACCCTACGACCAGGTGATATTTCTCGCCGGACTCTCGAACGATCCCATGGCCGAGTTTTCTCCCAGCAAGAACTTCATATTCAACGCGGCGGCGCCCGCCTATCTCGCCTACATCGCAAAGAAGGCTGGGGTGAAGCGCTACATCTACGCCTGTTCCTGTTCGGTGTATGGATACACCGAAAACGAGCTCTACGACGAGTCGCGCTCGGTGTCGTCCAGCTATCCCTATGGCGTCTCGAAGCTGCAAGGCGAGCAGGCTGTGACCCAGTTGCGCGACGACGATTTCTCGGTCATCTCTCTGCGCAAGGGTACCATCTCGGGCTACAGCCCGCGCATGCGCCTCGATCTGGTGATCAACTCCATGTTTCGCAACGCAGTGCGGGACGGCGAAATTACGGTGAACAATCCGACCATCTGGCGGCCCATTCTCAGCATCGAGGATGCGGCCACCGCCTACATCCGCGCCATCGAGGCCAATCCCAAGATCTCCGGCGTCTTCAACATTGCCTCGGGAAACTACACGGTGGGTGAGATTGGCGATCTGGTGAAGGCCGCAGTCGAGGAACGGCTGGGTTCGCGGGTGAACCTCGTGATCAAGCACATCCAGGATTTCCGCAATTACAAAGTGAGCGTCGAGAAAGCGGCTAACGTTCTCAGCTTTCATCCTACCGGGGACATCAAATCAATCGTCTACAACCTCATCGAGAACATGGATAGATTCCGCGACTGGGATAATCCGCTGTACTCGAATATCCACACCTTCAAGAAACTCGAGAACGGACTTGAAATCCACTCGATGTCGATGCAAAGCGTCGCCGTGGGGGCATGAAAAAAGTAATGAAGAGAAAAATCGTCGTAATCGGTGGCAACGGCCAGCTGGGCAGCGACGTGGTGGCGGCCTTCTCGGGCGGCGATCAGGTCTATCCGCTCACTCACCAGGACGTTGAACTTTCAAGCCTCGATTCCGTGGCCGCTTGCCTCCGCCGGCTTCAGCCCGATGTCGTGATCAACACCGCCGCCATGCATCACGTGGAAAACTGTGAGCGCGATCCGGAGCGGGCCTATGCGGTCAACGCGCTGGGTGCGTGGAACCTCGCGAAGGTCACGCAGGACCTGGGCGCGGTGCTGATCCATGTCAGCACCGACTATGTATTTGACGGCCGCAAGGCGAGTCCCTATACCGAGGACGACTTGCCTCTGCCGCTCAACGTCTACGGCAACAGCAAGCTGGCGGGCGAAACCTTCGTGCGCACCGGCAACGAAAAGCACGTCGTGCTGCGTACCTCCGCTCTGTATGGCCGGCACTCGTGCCGCGCCAAGGGCGGCAGCAATTTTGTCGAACTCATGCTGCGCCTGGGACGCGAGCGCGGCGAAGTACGCGTCGTGGCCAGCGAAACCGTAAGTCCCACGTCCACCCGCGACCTGGCACGGCAGATCGAGGCACTCAGCGGCGCGGGAGTCTACGGCCTGTTCCATGCCACGGCGGAAGGCAGCTGTTCCTGGCACGAGTTTGCCTGCGAAATCTTTGCGGCGGCCGAAGTGCCGGTGCGCTGTTTGGTCGCCGGGACCCATGAATTTCCGGCTAAGGTTCCGCGGCCAGCCTACTCGGTTCTCGAAAATGCAAAACTCAAACAGATTGGTCTGAATCAGTTCCGGCACTGGCGGGAGGGATTGCACGCCTACCTTGAACAAACCTGCACTGCGGTTGCTTAGCCCGTTACTTCATCCCAAGACGGCCAGGGCAAAGACGGCTGAAGCAAAGACGGTGGAGGCACGGACGGAGACGGCTTGCCCGGGAACCGCTGTCGGCACCCGTCCAGTCTCGGAGCATTCGCCGGACCGGTCGTCCCGCTGGTCGAGCACACTGCGTCTGGCCGTGAAGCGCGTGGTGGACGTCGCCGTCTCGGCAAGCTTGCTGGTGGCGCTGTCTCCACTGCTGCTAGCTCTGGCGGCGCTGGTGAAACTCAGTTCCAGAGGGCCGGTATTTTATCGCTGGCAGGTGGTTGGCCGTGCGGGGCTGCCGTTCGTGAGCTACAAGTTCCGCTCCATGGTCGCAAATGCGGACGCGCTGAAGCCGCAGCTCATCCGGAGAAATGAAATGACGGGCCCTGTCTTCAAGCTGACGCACGATCCCCGCATCACCCCTCTGGGCGCGTGGATGCGGCGCTACAGCCTCGACGAATTGCCCCAGCTCTACAGCGTGCTGGTGGGGGACATGAGCCTGGTCGGTCCACGGCCACCGCTGGAGACGGAATTCATCCAATTCACCAATTTTCAAAAGCAGAAGCTGGCTGTCAGGCCCGGGATCACCTGCCTCTGGCAGGTGAGTGGCCGCAATCGTGTCCGGGATTTCGACGATTGGGTGCGCATGGATCTCGACTACATCCGCACCTGGTCTTTGACTCTCGACTTCAGGATCCTGGTCCACACCGTGGCTGAGGTTTTTCGCGGATCGGGAAAGTAGCGGTCCGGGGTGTCTCGCAGTTCAATTCTGATGACCGCGGAGTTCATGCCGTGAAAGTTCTGATAATGGGTGGCGCTGGATTCATCGGCTCTCACCTCGCAGACCGCTTCTTGCGAGATGGATTTGAAGTGGTGATCCTCGACTGTCTCGCGCCTCGGGTGCACCCTAACGGGATGCCTGGCTACGCGCCAGCTGCGGCGGAGTTCATCCAGGGCGACGTAACCGACCGCAACGTTCTGCTGGCGGCGCTGCAAGGTGTCGACGTCGTTTCGCATCAGGCCGCGTATCAGGACTACATGCCGGACTTCTCCCGCTTCCTCCAGGTCAACGCCGTAAGTACGGCGCTCCTGTTCGAATTGATTGTCGGACATCGCTTGCCGGTAAAGAAAATCATTGTTGCGTCTTCGCAAGCCGTGTATGGCGAAGGTCAGTACCGCTGCCGGGATCATGGCGACTTCCAGCCTGCGCCGCGTTCTCCCCTACAGCTGCAGTGCGGGGAGTGGGAGGTCGCCTGTCCCAGCTGCGAGGAGCCGGCCCAGGCCTTGCTGCTTGAGGAGCGATACCATAACCCTTATAACCAGTACGCCGTTTCGAAGCTGGCGCAGGAGAAAACCGCGCTAGGCCTCGGCTGGTTGCACGGTATCCCCACCGTCGCGCTGCGTTATTCCATTACTCAGGGCAAAAGGCAATCGCTTTATAACCACTACTCCGGAGTGTGCCGCATCTTTTGTACGCGTGCTCTGCAGCGTCTGCCCCTACTCCTCTATGAAGATGGCCACCAGACTCGCGACTTCGTGCATGTGGATGATGTGGTTGAGGCAAACATGCTGGTATTGGAGAAGGAAGAGGCCAACGGCCAGGCCTACAACGTCGGCAGCGGACGCGCCACCACGATCATGGATTATGCCCGCCAGGTTCTGAGCCATATTCCGAGCCCAGCTGGTTTCGACGTCTCGCGCGAATACCGCCGCGGCGACAACCGGCACAGCGTTTCGAGTATCGATCAATTGCGGCGCCTGGGCTGGAAACCGCAACGCGGTCTGGACGACATTCTCGACGATTTTCTGGAATGGATCGAGAGTTCCGGCGGGCTCCCGGCGCGTCTGCCCGATGCGGCCGCCGACATGCGGGCGGCCGGAGTCCTGCTTAGCGCCAGCACTTTAGCTCCAGCCGCGATTCTGAGCCTATCGAAACAGCAACCACGGGTGGCACAAAAATCATGACGACTGCATTTGATGTTCCCTCCTATCTTGAAGAGCTGTCCGCTACCATCCAAAGACTTCCGCTCCCGGCCATTGACCGTCTGGTCCAGACATTTCTTCGGGCCTACGACAGCGGCCGGACGATTTTTCTTTTTGGCAACGGAGGGAGCGCCTCTCTGGCCTCGCACATGGCCTGCGACCTGGGCAAGGGCACGACGCCCGCGGCCGGCAAGCGGTTGCGTGCCGTCGCCCTTACCGACAATGTAGCTTTGATCACGGCCTGGGCCAACGATACGCGCTACGAAAATGTTTTCGCCGAGCAACTGGAAAATCTGCTGCAACCCGGCGACGTTGTCTTCGCCATCAGCGCCAGCGGAAACTCTGCCAACATCCTGGCCGCCCTGCGTCTCGCACGCCAGGCAGGCGCGGCTACGGCCGGCATGGCGGGTTTTCAAGGAGGGAAAATGAAGCCTCTGTGCGACGTATGTGTGCTAGTTCCCTCCGACAACATGCAGATCATCGAGGACCTGCATCTTTCGATCGCCCACTCCGTGTTTCGCGTGCTGCGGCACGAAATTCAGGAAGCGAACCAAGTCTCTGCCGCCATGGCTTTAACCCACTGCGTAGCCGAGCGCTCCTCGACCTGCCTCCCTCGATAAGAGCCCAAGAAGCATGAAACCAGAACAGCTACGCAACCGGATTTTGGCGGCCGATTTGGCCTGGATTCCCGTGGCGCTGGGCGCCGAGCAGTTGCTATCCTCGGCCCTGCACCGCAGTCAGCTCCCGCTGGGACCGTCCAACTTCGTGGTCTATGTTGTTTGTACAGTCTTTGCCTGGGTGTTGCTCTCGGAGAATATGCATCTCGACGGTTTTCGTGGCGGCTGGCGGCTGCCGTCGGTGATTTCGCGCCTTCTGCTCGCAGCCGTCCTCCTGATCGTGCTCCTGTTTGCCGTCGAGAGTGTGTCCGACAGATACGTAGGCCGATTAACGCTCAGCGTTTTTTCACTGCTTCTGTTGATGGGATTCATCTGCATTCGAGGAATTGCGCGGCGGGCCGTACAGCGGCGATACCGGAACGGACGCTTCAATCGGGTTGTCATCCTGGGCTGCGATGGTTTGGCCACCGAATTAGCAGCGAAATTCACCCACCATCCTGAACTCTTATGCCAGGTGGTCGGATTTCTGTGTCCGGGGGCCGAGGTTCCAGCAGCACCCCCCGGCGGAGAAACCGCTCCCGCTCCAACCACCGTTTCGACGATGGAAGTTATCGGCCTGTTACGTAGCCATAACGTAGACGAGTTGGTGATGGCCCACACCCAGGCCTCGGGTGAGATGCTGAACCTGGTTGCGCTTTGCCGGCAGCAAGCCATCCGGGTCAGCCTGGTTCCGCAGCCCTACGAGCTTTATCTTTCGCGCCCTAGCCTGGTGGATCTAGGAGGCCTGCCCTTGCTGCAACTCGGAGAAATGGGGCCGCCCGCCTCGGCGCAAATCGGCAAACGCCTGCTGGACATTGGGCTGGGCTCGGTTCTGGCCGTGGCCACGCTGCCCATCGTTCTGCTCTGCGGTGTCTGTCTCCGTTTTTCCTCCGGTTATGCCTTCCGCTGGGAAAGACGTATCGGCTGGCGGGGAGCGCACTTCTCCATGCTCCGCCTCAACGTGGATCGTGATCCGCCAAACGGTTCTCGTTTCGAGCGGCTGCTCTGGCAGTTCAGTATCTCCGAGCTGCCGCAGTTCTGGAATGTTTTGCGGGGAGATATGAGCCTGGTGGGACCGCGCCCGGAAGGCCCGGAGCGCGCCCACAGTTATTCCGCCTGGCAGCAACAGCGCCTCTCGGTGAAGCCGGGAATGACCGGATTGGCCCAGGTGCACGGCCTGCGTGAGCAGCACACCTCTGAAGACAAGACCCGGCACGACTTGCAGTACATGCTGCGTCCTTCACTGCTGAAGGATCTCTCGCTTGTGATCGAGACGGTGTGGACCTTGACGGTTCGTTTGATTGGGGTTCCCCGGCGGACGCTCTCCGGCAATGCCCCGGAAAGTGCCACCGCCCAATCCATTCTGTATTCCCCGAGCACCCAGCCCTTCCCGGAGATGTTACAACATGCTCATCGGACGCAGTCCGGTTCGGATTAGTTTTGGTGGCGGCGGCACCGACCTGCCCTCCTACTACGAGCAGTTCGGAGGCGCCGTCCTCAGCACCGCAATCAACAAGTACTTCTATACCACTCTCGGCAACCGGGCTGATGGCCGCATCCAGGTCATCTCCTCTGATCTCCGCTTGTTCGGCAACTGGAGCGACCTCACTGCCCTGCCCTCTCACGACAGCGGCCTGGAAATTCCTCTCGCCGTGCTGAAAGACCTGGGCGCAGACCTCGCCGCCGATCTGTTTCTGGCTTCCGAAATCCCGCCCGGAACCGGCCTGGGCTCTTCTGCCAGCGTTTGCGTAAATCTCTTGAAAGTACTTACCACCTATTTACATCGTCCGCTTTCCAACTACGATCTGGCGGAGCGAGCCTTCCGCATCACGCGCCTCGGACTGAAGCGGCATGTGGGCAAGCAGGACGAGTATGCCGCGGCCTTCGGTGGCCTCAACTACATCCGCTTCAGCCCGGATGGCGCCACCCAGGTTGAGCCGCTGCACCTCGATCCGGGAGTTCTTTCCGCGTTGCAGTCAAACCTCATGCTTTTCTTCACCGGAGCGGCGCATCATTCCTGGGACATTCTTGCAGACCAGGAGAAATCCACGCGGCTGCCGGAAGGACCCGCCGTGGAGGCGCTGCATCAGGTGAAGGAAACCGCAGCCACCATGAAAGAGGCCCTTTTGTGCGGCGACCTGGAACACTTTGGCCACCTGCTCGATGATGCCTGGCAAGCCAAGAAGCGCGTCTCCCATCGTATTTCAAACCCACGCATCGACCACCTCTATGAGGTAGCACGCGATCATGGCGTGCTGGGCGGCAAGATTACCGGCGCCGGCGGCGGAGGTTTTCTTCTGCTTTACTGCGAACTGACCTACCAGGAGGCCGTGCGCACGGCGCTGCAGCGCGAGGGTCTGCAGGAAATGGCTTTTGCTTTTGACGCGCAGGGAGCCCAAGTCATCGTGAACGATCCCTTCATCGATCATGACGAGCACTCCGGCACCCGGTGGACCTTCCAGCCGGTTTCATCGCCGGCGGCAGTGTGAGATCCGTCCTCCACTTCGATCGCGAGGCGCAACCTTGAAAGCTTTCTTGCTGGCCGGGGGCGAAGGCACGCGCTTGCGTCCTTTGACCGACTCCATCCCCAAGTGTCTGGTGCCGATTCGAGGTAGGCCTCTACTCGATATCTGGCTTGATCTCTGCGCTCGCGCTGGCATTTCGGAAGTGCTGATCAACCTGCACGCACATTCTCAAGCCATCGAACAGCATCTTGCCCGGAGTCACTCCCCGGTGAGTGTCCGTTTGGTCCATGAAGACCGATTGCTGGGTTCGGCCGGGACCCTCGCGGCAAATCGGGACTGGGTGGCTTCCGAGCCCGTGTTCTGGGTGCTCTACTCCGACGTTCTCACCAACACGAACTTGAGCCGCATGAGTGAATTCCATCTGCGTCATGGAGCTATCGCCACTCTTGGCCTCTACCAAGTACCTGACCCTTCCCGATGCGGTGTCGTTATCACGGACGACACCGGAGTCATCATCGACTTCGAAGAAAAACCTCAAACCCCGCGCAGCAACTGGGCCTTCTCCGGACTCATGATCACAGATTACCGTCTCTTCGACTCTATTCCGCCACGCCTCCCGGCAGATATCGGGTTTCACGTCCTGCCCCGCCTTCTCGGCAAAATGCGAGCCTACCCCATCACGGATTACTTGCTCGACATCGGTACGCTGCACAACTACGCGAAGGCGCAGATCATGTGGCCCGGCACATCTCCACCAGCCTGTCGTCAGCACCAGGCGCAAGGCATCGCATCCCGAGGGACGTCGTGAAAGTCCGACACCTGCGCGGCGTCATTTTTGACATGGATGGAGTCATCGTCGACAGCCATCCGGTGCATCGCAAGGCCTGGCGCATGTTTTTCCAAACGCTGGGACGTGAAGTGCCAGAGTCTGAGCTGGACTTCATTCTCGATGGCCGCAAGCGCAGCGACATTCTGCGTCATTTTCTCGGGCATTGTCCAGATGAGGAACTCGAAGAATTCGGGAGGAGCAAGGATTACATCTTCCGGCAAATGGAACTCGATGTTACGCCCATTCCGGGCGTCGTTCACATCGTGCGCCAGCTTCATCGCGGAGGTGTCAGTTTGGCTCTGGCGACCTCTGCCGGCCGGAGCCGTGCGCGTTCGACCCTGATCGAGCTCGGGCTGCTGGATTGTTTTCCAGTGATCGTGACCGGCGAAGATGTGCTGTTGGGTAAGCCTGACGCTGCGATCTACCGGTTAGCCTGTAATCGACTCGGGATCGAACCGTGGGATCTGCTGGCCGTCGAAGATGCCATCTCAGGAATTCGTGCGGCGGTGGGTGCTGGTTTGCGTTGCTTAGGGGTTGCCTCGCATGAGAGCCCTGAGAATCTTGCGGCCGCGGGAGCGATTCACGTGGTGCGGGACTTCGAGTCTGTGTCCTTGCATGACCTTGAATGCATCCTACTTGGTTGCGATCCGGCGGCTCTGGATGCTGCAGCAACTAGCTGCAGTTAGACGCTGAGTCCCTCATTACGGCAAACTTCGACGATCGAGAGCCGGTCCGGCGCTCCCACCTTGCGCAGCATGCGGTGCACATGGTTCTTCACGGTTTGTTCGGAGAGATTCAGGCGGCTAGCCATTTCCTTGTTAGTAAGCCCCTGTTGAAGCAGACCCACCAATTCTTGCTCTCTGCGGCTAAGGCCAAGGCTGGTCTTGAGATGCAAGCTCGGGATCGCGGGCTTGTGCCGTACTACCCACTGGAACAGCGCGACGGAAAGCGCGGCTGGGCAGACCGCTTCACCGGCGGCAACGGCACGAATGGTGCGTGCCACCTCCATGGCCGAAGCATCCTTGAGTACATAACCCACTGCGCCAGCTTGCACCACACGGAGAAAAACCGTCTCGTCGGCCTCCATGCCCACCATTACCACTCTTATGGCAGGGTTCAGTCGGTGCAGTTCGCGCACGACGCTGGGCTCGGCCAGAACGGGAGCGACGGAATCAAGCACGACCACGCTGGCTCGTGTCGAGGCAATCTGTTCAAACATGTCGGGACCGTACGCTCCTGCCCCGACCACGTGGATGTCGTCCTTTTTCGACAGAATGCGCAGCAAGGCTTCGCGCAGCAGACGATTCTCTGCCAGCAAGAAAACTGCAGCAACCGGTCCCGAAAACCCTGAAACTACAGTTCCCATCTCCTAACAACCTCGCCTAATCCTCTGCCTTCCGCCTGAAACTTCCCCGTCGCAGTCGTCGTACTCCATTTCACGACTCACTTTTAAACGCTAGCTGCCCCGCAAATGCGGGGTCAAGGGGAAAGCTCGTTTCGGTGAGAGGTGGTTCCCACAGAGGGAAGGTCGGTTCTGGATTCCCAAAAACGGTCGAGCTGGAGCCCTCCAACCTTGACGGTCTTTGGCGCGGCTGTTAGATTTCGGTCCTACACTTGACCATCTGGGGGCATCGCTCTGAGTAGGGCAGGGAAGACGCGTCGTCCGTCCGATCTTCATTTACTCAGCTCGAATCCAGACGACCCAAGCCGCCGCGAGTTCCTTGTCCGCTGCTGCCAGGGAGCGTCGGTGGCCATGGTTCCGGCCAGCCTGCGCGGTTTCGTTCTTCCGTCCATCCATACTTTTGAATCTCCCACCTCGCCACCATCAGGCGGCGAGTTCCATCTGCAACCTCACTATCGGGCCCAGCGGCCGCTCGATGCCACTCTCCTCAAAGTGCAGACGGGCTTGGACGACTTCGTTACTGAAAAATACCACGACCAGATTGCGACGATCCTTGTGGAATGGAGTTCGAGCCTGCTTCGCGCGGCGCAAGAGGTGCAGGCGATTGAAAGAGTTCTTACCTCGGATTTCTCAGGGTCATCTCTACGCCCGGTTGACTCCCGACTCGTGCGTCCGGGCCCGATGCTCGAAGTCCACCGGAACAGATTCAGCTCCCAACCTAATCTCGGGCGAGATGTTTTTCTTCAGGAACTGAAGTCGAGCCTGAGCGTCTTCTCGAAGATCGTGACGGCCGAATTCCAGGTGACGAGTGCGGATGCGAGCCCGGCATCTTCTTCCAAGCTTCCCGAGCAGCTCCGGACTCGCGTGCGTTACGAGTTGGTAGGCTCCGGAGATGGTTTCTACCGCGAGCAACGCGTGGGCTACTGGGACCTCGAATGGAATGGTTCGTCTCCGTCCGCACTCGAGGATTTTCGGCTTCGGCGCTGGCAGGCGCTCGAGGAGACTCGAAGCCGGTCCAACTCTCCAGTCTTCGCGGACATCACCGCGTCCGCGCTCGGCAGTAATTCCTCGTATTCAGCCCAACTGTCACAAGGAGTTGACTATTGGCGGACAGCGCTCGATGGTGCAAGTGGCATCGACGTCTATGGACACAATGGAGTCTCGGTCGCCGACATCGACAACGACGGCTTCGACGATCTCTACGTTTGCCAGCCGGCGGGTTTGCCCAACCGGCTCTACCGAAACCGGGGAGATGGAACGTTCGAGGACATCACGGAAGCGTCTGGCTTGGGACTTCTCGACAACACAGCTTGCGCGCTCTTTGCCGACTTCGACAACGATGGACGCCAGGATGTGGTGGTCGTACGAGCGAGCGGGCCGCTTTTGTTCTTGAACCAAGGCGGCGGCAAGTTTCGCCAGAAGCCCGATGCGTTTCAGTTTGCCAATCCTCCACAGGGAACCTTTACCGGCGCTGCCGTCGCCGATTATGACCGGGATGGCTGGTTGGATATCTATTTTTGCCTCTACGTCTATTACCAGGGCACAGATCAGTACAAGTATCCGGTTCCATATCACGACGCCGAGAATGGTCCTCCCAATTTCATGATGCGGAATAACCGTAACGGGACGTTCCGCGACATCACCGCAGAATTGGGCCTGAATCGAAACAACACGCGCTACAGTTTCTGCTGCGGCTGGAGCGACTACAACGGGGATGGTTGGCCTGATCTTTATGTGGTGAACGATTTTGGCCGGAAGAACCTTTACCGCAACAATGGCGATGGGACTTTTACCGATGTTGCTCCCCAGGCCGGAGTCGAGGACATCGGCGCGGGCATGAGCGTTTGCTGGCTCGATTACGACAATCATGATGCTGCGGATCTTTACGTTGGAGACATGTGGACCGCGGCCGGCGAACGCATCTCAGAGCAAGAAATCTTCAAAGAAAACTCGCCCAGAGAAGTTCGGGCTCTATATCGGAAACATGCAATGGGCAATTCGTTATTTCACAACCCCGGGCCGCGCGAGGGTGGCGGCGGTTTTGACGATAGAACGGTCTTCGCCGGAGTTGGCATGGGCCGCTGGTCGTGGTCGAGCGACGCTTTTGATTTCGACCACGACGGCTTTCCCGATCTCTACATCGCAAACGGCATGATCTCCGGCGCGTCGCGTCAGGACTTGAACAGCTTCTTCTGGCGGCAAGTGGTAGCCAACTCGCCCGACCATGCGCGGTTCTCGCACGATTACGAGCAAGGATGGAGTGCCATCAACGAACTCATTCGGGCGGATGGCACCTGGAGCGGGTTCGAGCGGAATGTGTTCTACGCGAACAACCGCGATGGAACGTTTTCCGACATTTCCGCCGTAGTGGGGCTCGACTTTCTCGAGGACGGCAGGGCTTTTGCTCTCGCAGATTTTGATCATGACGGACGGCAGGAAGTGTTCCTGAAAAACCGCAACGGCCCGCAGTTGCGTTTATTGAAGAACCTGGCCGATTCTCTACCGCCGTCGATTGTGTTCTGTCTTCGCGGCCGGAAGAGTAATCGTGATGCGATCGGAGCATCGGTTACAGTGGAAACGGAGTGGGCCCGTCAGACTCGCATGCTGCAAGCGGGATCAGGATTTCTTTCGCAGCACAGCAAGGAAATATTTTTTGGGCTGGGAGATGCCAAGCGTCCTGTGCGGGCGTCGATCCGCTGGCCGAATGGGCTGGTGCAGGATTTTCACGATCTTCCTCTCGATCACAGGGTCTGGGTGGAAGAAGGAGCGGAAGCTTTTCGAGTCGAGCCATTCAAGACCCAAGCATCGTTGCGCAACCGGCTCGCTGCTGACCTGCCGCAAGAAACTGAATCGCTCCCTACTACGTTTGAAAGCTGGCTGCTTGCCCCGGTGGCCGCACCGGATCTTGCTCTTCCCGATCTGGCTGGACGAATGTGGAGTCTGTCCGCTCTTCGCGGAAAGCCGGTGCTGCTCAATTTCTGGGTAACATCATCACCGAATTGCCAAGAAAACCTGAAAGTGCTCAACCGGCACAATACGCGCTGGGCGGCTCAGGGTCTTAGGCTCCTCGCCGTAAACCTTGACACTCCTCCCGACGTCACGACCTTGAGAGTGCTGGCCCGAGAGCGGCGCTTTTCATTTCCCATCCTCTGCGGATCGGATGACGTGGCCAGCATTTACAACATTCTCTACCGTTATTTGTTTGACCGGCATCGCGATCTCGATCTGCCTGCGTCTTTCTTGATCGACGACGCAGGACAAATCGTCAAGATCTATCGGGGATCTCTGAATCTCGATCATTTCGAACAGGATGTGCGGAACATTCCTCGCACCGGCGCCGAACGGCTAGCCCGGGCTCTGCCTTTTCCCGGTGTCAGCGAGACATTTGAATTCGAACGCAATTATCTCTCCTACGGCTCGGTGTTTTTTCAACGCGGCTATTTTGATCAAGCCGAAGCGTCATTCCTGCTTGCACTCCGCGATGATCCATCGAGCGCCGAGGCGCTCTACGGCTTAGGAAGCGCCTGCCTCAACCTGCAGAAGATAGCCGAGGCGCGAGAGAGCTTCGAACGCGCAACGAAACTTCAGGCGAGTTATCCCGATACGCTAGCGAATGCGTGGAATAACCTTGGACTTCTTGCCGCGCGTGAAAACAACACTGACGAAGCGATACGGTGCTTCCAGGAGGCCTTGCGAGTGAGTCCCGATCATCTGATTGCCCTCAACAATCTGGGCAACGCATATCGGCTCCAGCGGAGTTGGGATGCAGCTCGCAAAACTTTCGACCACGCGCTGCAAGTGAGCCCCGGCGATCCAGAGGCGAACTACGGCTTGGGGATGGTCTTCGCCCAAGCTGATGACACGGCGCATGCCTACGAGTACCTGCGGGCAGCCCTGAAGTTTCGTCCTGACTATCCGGAAGCCCTGAACAACCTGGGAATACTTTACCTGCGTACGCAGCGGCGAGATGAGGCGGTCGCCAGTTTCGAAGAGTGCATTCGGGTTTCGCCAGCCTTCGATCAGTCTTATCTGAACCTGGCGCGAGTCTATACGGTGGAGGGCGCGCCGGACAAAGCTCGATCGATCCTACTGGAACTCCTCAAGCAGCATCCAGACCATGCGCAGGCGCAGAAAATGCTGGCACAACTTCCGCAATAGAGGCGCTGCGGACGGTGTGTACACTATCTTGTCAGTGCAAGTATGCCGTCGAACGCAAGGAGCAAAACCGTTGTGAGGAAGTGTGCCGCGCACTTTCTGTTGGCTGTGACCGTGATGTTCGCTGCGGTGATGGTTGAGGGGAGATCGAGTCAGGGACAGGTAGAGGCACACGAGTCCTCCGCGGGGACAGCCACATTGGAGGGGATCGTGCGAGATGCGGGCAACCGTCCGGTTGGCGGCGCAACCGTCTCCTTGCAGTCCGAAGGTGCAAAAACTCTCACGGCGCGCACCGATTCGGGAGGGACCTATCACTTTTCGGCGGTTGCCCAAGGCGTCTACAGCTTGCGCGCGGAGATGGCTAGCTACGGCTCGGCAACTTTCAGTCCCCTTGTTCTCAAACAGAAAGAATCGAAAACGATTGACCTCACTCTCGATGCTGCAAAAGCATCTGCGCCGTCGACAGTGCGGCCCGAGTTTTTCGACGAACCCCATTTCACCGTGGCCGGCGTAACCGATACCACAAGTCTCGGCGGCCATGGCTCCGATGCGATTGTCAGAAACCGGGACGCGCTGGCCAAAGCGACCGCTTCGCTGAGGAAGGAAACATCGCCTAAGACAGACGAGGACGAGGCCGGACGGCACCACTTACTCGCGGATGCTGATGAGAGGCGGGGCAATCCTCTGGAGGCAGTGCGAGAGTATCAGCGCGCGGCGGAATTGAACCCGAGCGAATCCAATCTTTTCGATTGGGGATCTGAACTGCTCATGCACCGGGCGGTTGAGCCGGCGCTTGAAGTTTTCACTAAAGGTAATCGCTTGTTCCCGCGATCGGTGCGGATGCTCGCCGGCCTCAGTGCGTCCTGGTACGCCCTCGGTTCCTACGACCATGCGGCGCAGCGTCTCTGCGAGGCATCAGACCTGAATCCCAACGATCCGGATCCTTACCTCTTCATGGGAAAAATGCAAAGTGCGGAGACCACGCAGTCAGAAGCCGTCGCGGAAAGGCTGCGGCGGTTTGTCCGGCTTCAGCCTCAGAATGCAATGGCCAATTATTATTACGCGGTTTCTCTATGGAAGGGCCGGAAGTCTCCGGACGACGTCGAAGACTTAGCGCAAGTCAAATCCTTCTTGGAAAAGGCTGTCCAGCTTGATCCGCAGTTCGGACTCGCCTATCTGCAGCTCGGTATTTTGTATTCGGAGCGAAAAAATCTCTCCGACGCGATTTCCTCTTACCAGCAAGCGATCAAGGCTACTCAAGGGCTGGAAGAGGCGCACTATCGACTGGCGCAAGCTTACCGGCAAGCAGGAGACGCTGCCAAGGCGCAAGCGGAGCTACGGATCTACACACAAATATCGAAGGAAGAGAAAAACGAGATCGAGCGCCAGAGGCACGAGGTACAACAATTCGTGTATGAGCTACGAGACCAGCCCCCGGTGCCGCCCGCACCGCAATAGAAGTTTTGAAGCTGATCAGTGAGCAACCGGAGTAGGTGTGCTCATCAGGCTGACGAACATTCGATAGAACCTCTCCAGGTCCAGGTCTACCTCAATCTCGACCGGTTGCGCGGCGAGTTTGGGTTTATCTGTCTCGTCCCAAGTTAACGTGTTCCCGTATCCTGCTCCATGGTCAATGTCCACACTCATGTACCGAGTCTCACGCTTGGTGATCAGAGTCGGATCGATCCACGCCGCTGCCGCAAGTTCGTCCCACATGATGTCGGCGCCCGGACTAAACATGGCAAAGCGGTCGATATAGTGGGCCAGAGCGGTTCCGCTCGTGCCAATTTGCCTGGCCATGGCCGGAGTCATATGGGTCTTGAGGGAAATATCCGTCGGGGTGCACACGATCTTCTTCCACGGTGCCCGCAAGGCGATCGCAGCTGCCTCGGGATCAAACCAGAAATTAAACTCGTGACGCGGATTTTGGGTGAACTCCGGGCTGTCTGTCTGCGGACTCAGACTTCCTCCCATGAAGACCAACTCCTGCGCCAGTCCAGGAAAGTCCGGATCGATTGAGATCGCGAGCGCGAGATTGGTCATCGGCCCGCCCTCGTAGATCGTCACCTCGTGCGGATACTTATGCACCATCCGGATCAGAAAATGAGCAGCATCTTCGTCGCTAGGCTTGGTGGTCGGCGGGCCCTCGGGCAGAGTCGGCACGACGAAGGGCTCGTGCCACCAACGATCGTCCCAGGCACCCGCGTAGGCCACTTTTCCATAGCGCAGTTGCCATAGTTGAGTCTCTTCGCGGCGGCGCACCAGTGGGAAGGCGGCTCCCGGTACTACGGGAATATCTGTGCGGCCGATAATCTCAAGCAGACGAAGCGTGTGCGCCACTTCTTCGTCGCGCCACTGGTCCCCGCTTACAACGGTTATTCCCAGCACCTCAACCTGCGGCGATTGGATCATCACGAGAACTGTCTGCAGGTTGCTGCCGCCGGGTCCGGAACAATCTTCGTTGATGATTACTTTCCGTCTTGGTTCGGTAGATCCGAAAGAGCGTCCAAAGAGACCAACCAAGAAAAATGCTAGCGCAAGTTTTCGCCTATGCCGCCTCATTAGTTCCTCCAGCAGATTGTCCCATTACAAGTTAAAAGGCAGACTGAGTCGAACCTCAGCCTGCCCTCAGTGAACCACACGACTCGCGTCCGCCCTAGAAATTAAGCCTCAGAGCAAACTGAATCAGACGCGGGTTATTTACCGTGTTATTAACCTTTGCGAAACTGGAGGTGGTATTTATATCCTGCTCTCCAGTGTCGGCGTAACCGTTCATGTAGAACTGGGCATGGTTGAAGAGGTTGAAGAACTCAGCCCGGAATTGCAGATTAATTGCCTCGCGCAGAGGAAAGTCCTTGATCACCGAGAAATCCGTATTTACGAACCGCGGGCCGTACACCGGAGCGCGGGGAGCAGTACCAAGTTCGCCGGCCGGGGCTTGTGCGAACGCGCAAGGGTTAAACCAAAACTGGAGTGTATGGATCTGGGCTGGGCAGTTCGTATTGCCGCCCTCCGGTCCTGGCTTATTGGGATCGCCTACTTCGTTCGGACGCTGAAAGGTGTTTCCGTTATAGGAGAAGTAGACGCCTGACTCATCGGCACTATCGACCACAAATAGCGGGAAGCCGGACGTCGCCCTTTCAATCATGTCCACTTGCCAATGCCCGAGGATGGCGTTGGTGGCTCCGCTCCAGTTGCTGCCATAACGCTTGCCCTTGCCGAATGGCAAGTCATAGAGAATGCTGGCGGTGAAACTGTTATTGAGGTTCAGTTGAGATAGGCCCCAGTCCAGCTTGTTAAATCCGGGGAGCGGGTAGTACATCGCGCCGGGATTGGTACCTAGACCGTCAGTGAGGCCGGAATCAAAATTGCGGGAATAGGTATAGCCGATCAGAGCATAAAGGCCATGCCGCGCACTCTTGGTTTCAGCCTTAACTTGCAGAGAATCATAACGGGCAGCGCCGATGCTGTTGTTAGTGTCCACTGCCTGATACGGTTCAGCGTAGGGGAAATACGGGAAGTTGCAGCCAACGTTGTACGTTGAGCCGGGCGTGTAATCGAAGCCGCCAGGGCAAGCGTTCGGCGACGAAAGGTTTTCGTTGAGTTGACTTACCAGAATGTGCGCGCTGCGTGAGCCCGCATAGCCCACTGTCAACACTAAATTCCCGGGCAGCTGGCGCTCCACGTTCAGGTTAAATTGCTGAATGACCGCTTGCTTGAAATTCGGGTTCTCGGATTGAATGGTTCCCGTGTAACAGCTAGGGTTCACCGGTGCGGTAAGAATGCCCGCCGGGGGGCAGGCGGGGTTCGCGGGAGTGGCCTGCTGGAAGCCGTAAGAGAGGCCGCATTGGGTGTTTCCATAAGGATTGCAGAGACCTGTCGAAAGAAAGGAGGGAGTTAACAGAACATTCGGATAGCTATCGGGGTCCAATTCCGCATAGTACGGCGGATTTTGCCACAGTCCCTGTCCGCCCTGATTCCACGCGGAGTCGTGGACAATACCATAGCCTCCGCGAACAGCGGTTTTCTCGCTGCCCATGGGCTTCCAGGCGAATCCGATTCGTGGTTCCAGAGCCGTCTTGTCAAATTGGATGCCGACGCGGCCATCCGTCGGGATGCAAACCGTGCAGCCGCTTAACCCTGGGCTGCCGGCCGGAACGTACCACATGAGGTTCTGGATATTGTAGTTTGCCTGCCGATTGGCCTCCTCCGTTTCGGGTGTGGCTAAGGCCCATGCGAATCCAAGGTTCAACGTCAAATTGCTAGTGACCCTCCAATTGTCCTCTACAAAGGGACGAAACAATTTCCAGCGGCGGCCAGTCGTGGCGCCCAGGAATGTTTGATCGTGGGCTGCAAAAATCCCCATGCTGCCCAGGAGCAGATCGGCAATGTCGTCGCCTGTCGCGGTCCCAGACTCCACCACAAAGCCATCCTGGAACGCGTTGTTTCTCACATTCATCTCTTCGGCACGGAACACAAGCCCTGCCCGGATCTCGTGTCTGCCGTGAATCATGTCGAGCGTATCGGAAAAGGAGTAGACGTTGGTGCCGCCCTGGTAGGGCGCATATCCGCGGTCGCCTATAGAGAAGTATTGCGACATATCGAACGAAGTCATGCCGCAACTTTCGCACTCTTGCGGGGCCTGGTTCAGACTGGGGGGATAGCCGGTAAAGTCATCGCACGAACTGGCCAGGTCGGCGCCGAGAATGCCGAGTTGCGCAGCTTCGCACGTCCCCGTGCCATACGAGAGGATGTGGTTGAAAATCCGGCTGTAGCCGGCGGTGGCCTGGTTGATCAAATTCGGAGAAAAGACATGGGTCTCAGTCACCACTACATTGCGCCCGTGGTTTTCAATGTGCTGGTTGCTGCCAAAGGCGTTTGCTTCCGACCACGTAGGCGAACCGCCCGGGACAAAGTTCGTTGCTTGGTCATAGCTGAAGCGGGCGAAAACAGAATCCTTGCTGGAAATATTGTGATCGAGGCGAACGTCCCAAGTCCCTTCGTTGAGCTTCCTCGTGGGCTGGTTTTCGTAGTTGAAGCCGACGTTGTTTGCGAGACCGGGAGTGGGACTAGGATAGAGCTGGGCTACCGCTGCACCAATCGAGTTTGTGAGGCCTCCTGGGACTACGTTGCACGAGGAACCCCCGGTCTGTATGCCGCCAACCGCAACGATGCCCTGTCCCGCGCCGTTACACTCGAATGGCGTCCCTGAATAGGGGTTGACTAGGTCGCCGAAGCCGTCGGCATTGACTGTGCCATTGAAAAGGCCGGGACGCGCCATCCCGAGAGGATCGGCGCTGAAATTGTAATCGCCATTGGCATCGAAGGCCGTCGTCATCGCCGGGCTGGGAACGAAGCCAGTGAATGGAACGCCTTCGCGCTGCATCTTGGCCTGATAGTCCGCGAAGAAAAAGGTCTTGTCTTTCTTAATCGGACCGCCCAGCGAACCTCCAAACTGATTCAGATTGAATTTTTGCTTGGACGTAAAGAAGTACCGCGTGGCATCAAGGTCGGTATTGCGAAAGAACTCAAATAACGAGCCGTGCCACTGGTTCGATCCCGATTTTGTGGTCACCAATACCGTAGGACCTGCGCGTTCTCCATATTCTGCCGAGTAGTTGTAGGTCAACACCTTGAATTCTTGAATGTCATCGATCGAAGAGAAAATCGCGATCCCGCCTTCATCCAGTTGGTTGTTGTCGTTGCCATCGAGCAGCCAATCGGTTTCCTGTTCGCGCGAACCGCCGGAAGAAAGCGAGAATGATCCGCGCGTGGCGGCCTCGCTGCTGGCAGCGCTGGTGAAGAAGCTAACTGGACTGGTGGATTGGGTCGTTCCGGGAGTCAGGGTTGCGAGTTGGACAAAATTGCGCCCGTTTAACGGAAGGTCGGCGACCTGCTCGGAGGTGATTACTTGGCCGAGCGTTGGATTCGCTGTTTCCACCGCCACTTCATTGGCGCTGACTTCTACCGAGGTTGAAACTGAGGCAGGGACGAGCGTGAAATTGATTTCAAGGTGCTCATCGACCTGCAGGCGGATGTCTTTCTGCTCGGTTGCCTGGAAACCTGCGGACTCCACTCGAATCGTGTAAAACGCGACCGGCAGCAGGGGAATCAGGTAATGCCCCGATCCGTCCGTCTTCGCCTCGCGAGCAAGGCCCGTGCTTTGCGAGGTGGCCCTTACCGTGGCGCCTGCCACTACAGCGCCTGCTTTGTCGGAAACGGTGCCCGAATAACTGCTGGTTGCCTGGCCGTACAGGAGCGGACAAAGCGAAGCTACAAACGAAAAGAGAACTACAAAGAGCAGTACTTTCTTCTTTAGCATTGCAACCCCTTTTCGGTGCCCCACACCGAATGACGAAACGACTCTTCCTTCAGCATTGAAACTAGGAGGTCTTGGACCGTAGAAGGGCCTTATAAATGGCCGCTTGTTCGTAAGTCAAGACTTTTCGGGAGGATAGAAATATTGGATGCTGCTTCTTTCCTGTTTTGTTCCAGGTTTACACGCAAGAAACAGGGAGGATCTCCAGACACTTGTGATGTGTTTCAGAATGCCGAGCCGAACTAACTGTGAGCTTGAACAACCCACTCTGCATCAAAACGAGTGCGATCATAGAAGGATTTTTGCGTGCCGACACTTGTCGTTGAAAGTGCGGCGTACAGATTGGCGCGCCGGACCGCTTCTCGCTCCGGCACCCCTTCAGCGAGGAACACCACGAAACTCCCGATGAATGCGTCGCCCGCTCCGGAGCTGTCGACGCTCTTTACGGCAAACGGAGGCAGGTGCTCGCAAACGCCTCCACCCGCGAGCAGAGATCCGTTCGCCCCGAGCGTGATGATGACACGGCGAATGCCGCCCTCCACCAACTTCTCGGCGCATTTCCTCGCGCCTTCCACATTCCGCACTGCAAAACCGGTAATTGTCTCGGCCTCGCTTTCGTTCGGAACAAAATAATCCAGGCCAGTTAGAGCGCCCATTTCCACGGGCTGACCGGGTGCCGGGTTCAGAATGCAACGAATCCCGTGTTTTCGCGTAAAGGCGATCGTGTAGTAGACAGTCTCCAACGGAATCTCAAACTGAAGAACGATGCAATCCGCTGTTTTCAAGATCTCGGCAGCGGCGTCAACATCGGCCGGTTTCAGCGCATCGTTAGCCCCCTTCACTACTAGAATGCGGTTTTGCCCGTTAGGCTCGACGAAGATTGGTGCGACGCCGCTGGACAATCCTTCCACCTGCTTCACGTGGGTGGTGTCGATACCCTGCTTCCTGAAGTTCTCGATGGTAGCCGGACCAAACAGGTCGCTTCCAACTCGCGCCACCATGAAAACATCCGCGCCACAAAGACGTGCCGCCACCGCCTGATTCGCACCCTTGCCTCCAAATCCAAGATCGAACCTCCGGCCAAAGATGGTCTCTCCCGGCTTCGGAAACTGGTCGGTGAATGTGGTGAGATCGATGTTGGCGCTGCCAACCACCGCGATGCGAGGGCGTCTGACCATGGCGTCTTCAGAAAGATGTTGAAAACGCCGAGTCTATTTGGCGTTTCCGATTGTGTCAACGAACAGGGTGACGGAATCTGCTATACAACTTCGTCGTCGCGACGACAGCAGCGCTGAGATTATCCGTCCGATTTTTCTGTTATAGTTGCGTTCCTCGGAGGGTGCCCGCCATGCCCCGAATTGTGCGCTGTGCGTTGATTCAAGCCAGCAATGCGCTCAGCACAGAGCGTCCGCTTGCCCAGATCAGAAAAGCAATGATCGACAAGCACTTAAAGTTGATCGAACAGGCGGCGCGGAAGAAAGTGCAGATCCTGTGCCTGCAAGAGCTTTTCTACGGCCCATATTTCTGTGCGGAGCAGAATGCGCGCTGGTACGAGCTGACCGAGCGGGTGCCCGATGGTCCGACAGTGCGCATGATGCAAAAGTTGGCCGCCAAGCATCGCATGGCGATCGTGGTTCCGGTTTATGAGGAGCAGATGCCCGGCGTTTATTTCAATACAGCCGCCGTGATCGATGCCGATGGCCGCTATCTAGGAAAATACCGCAAGCATCACATTCCGCACTGCCATCCCGGTTTCTGGGAAAAGTTTTACTTTACTCCGGGCGATCTGGGATATCCGGTCTTCGAGACAAAGTATGCGCGCGTCGGAGTGTACATTTGCTACGACCGTCACTTCCCCGAGGGTGCACGCATTCTGGGACTTAACGGCGCGGAGGTGGTTTTCAATCCATCAGCCACGGTTGCAGGTTTGTCAGAATATCTGTGGGAGCTCGAACAGCCCGCGCATGCTGTAGCCAACGGTTACTTCGTGGGCGCCATCAACCGGGTCGGCGTCGAGAAGCCCTGGAGCATTGGAGAATTTTACGGTAAGAGCTACTTCTGCAATCCTCGTGGCAAAATTATCGCGCAGGCCAGCCGGGACAAAGACGAAGTGGTAGTTGCGGATCTCGACCTCGAAATGATCGCCGAAGTTCGCAAGGTGTGGCAGTTCTTCCGCGATCGCCGACCGGAAAGCTACGGTCCTATCACAGCACAGACCGGAGAAGCCGCGGCTGCGGACTGAAGTGCAAGACTTCCTATTCTGAACCGAACCCCATGGCCGCGCCCGATCCTGCTAACCTCCGATCGCGAATCGAATCGAGTCCTCTCTACAATCCTGATCTTGCGCCTGCCCAGGCTGATCGTCGGCATTGGGGCACCTACAACTTCGCCGCGCTGTGGATTTCGATGTCGGTCAACATCCTCACCTACATGCTGGCGGCAAGCTTGATTCAGGGTGGGATGAACTGGAAGCAGGCGGTGATGACGATTTTCATCGGCAACGTGATCGTGCTGATCCCTATGCTGCTGAACTCACATCCCGGAGCCAAGTATGGCATTCCGTTTCCGGTGTTGGCACGCGCTTCGTTTGGAGTGCTGGGCGCCAACGTGGCTGCAGTGCTGCGGGCGCTGGTGGCTTGCGGGTGGTTTGGCATCCAGACATGGATCGGCGGTGAAGCGATCAGCACCCTGCTAGCCACGCTTGCCCCCGGATGGAAGAATTTTCCCTATGGCACAGCGATTTGTTTTCTTCTGTTCTGGCTGATCAACCTCGCGGTCATCCTCATGGGAATCGAATACATTCGCATTCTGCAGGGAATCAGCGCCCCGGTGCTGTTGGGTGTCGGATTGCTGCTTCTCGGATGGGCCTACCATAATGCAGGCGGCTTCGGTCCCATGCTGGCCGCGCCCTCCCGGTTCAGTAACTTTGCCGATTTCCTGAAATTTCTGGTTCCAGCTCTCAACGGCACCGTCGGCTTCTGGGCGACCGTCTCGCTGAACATTCCTGACTTTACGCGATTTGCACGGAACCAGCGGGAACAAATCATCGGCCAGGCGTTGGCCCTGCCGACCACGATGACTCTTTATGCTTTCATCGGCATCGCGGTCACTTCGGCCACGGTCGTGATCTACGGAACCGCCCTCTCGGACCCGGTGCAACTGCTAAGCCGCTTTCACTCTCCCGTAGCGGTTGTGATCTCGCTGATCGCGATTCTGCTAGCCACGCTGAATGTCAACATCGGGGCCAACGTGGTTTCGCCAGCCAACGACTTCTCGAACTTGTGGCCTCGGCGAATCAGCTTTCGCATTGGCGGAGTGATCACTTGCTTTATGGGCATCGCGCTGATGCCGTGGAAGCTGCTCGCAGATTACAAGACTTTCATTCTCGGCTGGCTGGGTGGCTACGCTGCTTTTCTCGGGCCCGTTGCCGGCATAATGATCTGCGATTATTTCGTGGTGCGGAGGTGCGTTCTGCAGGTCGATGACCTTTATCTTCGCGGTGGAATCTACGAGTACGAGAAGGGATTCAACTGGCGCGCGCTCGTCGCGCTTGCGCTGGGAGCGGGGACGGCGCTAATCGGGCTGCTGGTTCCGTCGCTGCGCGTTCTTTATGATTACTCCTGGTTTGTCGGCTTTGCAGTTTCCCTCGCGGTCTATTATGCCCTGATGAAATCTCGGAGCCCGGCCGTTCTTTCGCCGATGGCAGGTTCCTAAAGTCAGCGCTGCGTCTTCGCAGTTTGGTGGAAAACCGGCAGAACGTCGCGCTGATAGACCTCCAGCGTCTCTTCCTCATCCCCGCACATTAAATATATGTTGAACTGCGTAACGCCTGCACTGGCCAACTGGCGCAGCTTCTCGTGATGCGCCTCAACCGGCCCGACCAGGCAAAAGCGGTCGACTACTTCATCAGAAACGAAATTCGCGTTATCGCTTTCCACCACGCAGTGGTGCTGATAGTTGTAGGTGCCACGGTCCTGCACGTAGGAAGTGAGAGCGGCAGGCAGATCTTCCGGTTTGTACTGCCGGGTGAGATCCATGACGTGGTTGGAGACCAGCGCCGGAAACCAGCGCACGCGCTCGCGCGCCACGGCGAGATCATCAGAAACCCAAACCGGAGCCGCTGCCATTACTTCGATCCGGCCGGGATCGCGGCCTGCGGCGCGAGCGCCTTCTTTCACAAAACCCAAGCACCAGGAAATCAAATCTGGATCGGCAAACTGAAGAATGATTCCGTCGGCAACCCGGCCCGCCATGTGCAGCACCTTGGGCCCGTAGCCTGCGATCCAAACTCGCGGAGCGACTGTGGCCCAGGTCAGGCGCGTCGGTTGGCCTTCATATTCAATTTCACGCCCGGCCGTGAGATCGCGAAAAATCTTTACCGCACTCTCCAATTGCGACCAACTGACCGGCTTCTTGCCGAGCACGCGTCTCGAACTATCGCCGCGCCCGATGCCCAATTCCATCCTGCCACCGGAAATCAGATTCAACGTGGCGAACAGGCTGGCCGTAACCGTGAGATCGCGAACCGCGGGATTGGTTACGCACGTGCCAAACCGCATGCGCTGCGTGTTTGCGGCCATGAGTGCCAGCAAAGGATACGGTTCCTTCCACAGAACATGGGAATCGAAGATCCATCCGTACTGGAACCCAGTAGCTTCGGCCTGACGCGTCAAGCTGAGAATGCGCTCGACCGAAATGTCTGGCTTCAACGTGATGCCAAACTGCATAGCAGGCACCTTTTCATTAACCAAGAAATATGAGGAACTGAAGTGCGGCAGTTTAGCATAGAATTCCTTCTTCATCTCAGCCAAGCTCCATGGGCATGAGTGGAGGATTGATGGGTTTTGACACGATCGTGGTCAACGGATCCGTGGTGACCGCAACCGACACCTACGTGGCGGACGTTGCCATCGCCGACGGCGAGATCGCGGCCGTCGGCAAAGACCTTCCTCGACAGAATGCCACGAAGGTTCTGGAAGCCTCGGGAAAATATGTTTTTCCCGGAGGCATCGACGTTCATACCCATCTGGATATGCCGTTTGGCGGCACCACCAGCGCCGACGATTTTGAAACCGGCACACGAGCAGCGGCATTCGGTGGAACGACCACGCTGATTGATTTTGCCATCCAGTACAAAGGCCAGCCGCTGCGCCAGGCTTTCGATACCTGGATGGACAAAGCTTCGAAGAAGGCTGTCTGCGACTACGCTTTTCATTGCATCGTCACCGACATCGGCAATGGCCAACTGCAGGAGATGAATTCTCTGGTAGGCGAGGGCGTGACCAGCTTCAAGCTTTTCATGGCTTATCCCGGCGTCTTCATGCTCGACGATGCCAGTATCTTCCGGGCGTTGCAGACAACGGCGAAGAACGGTGGCCTCATTTGCATGCACGCCGAAAACGGCAGCGCAATCGACGTGATTGTGCAGCAGGCGCTGGCGGAAGGGAAGAAATCGCCGAAATATCACGCTCTGACTCGCCCAACAACAGCCGAAGCCGAAGCCGTCTCCCGCGCGATTGCCTTAGCGGAGATGGCGGGAGCCCCGATCTACATCGTGCATTTGAGCTGCCATGAGGCGCTCGAAAAAGTCCGCGAGGCCCGCGACCGCGGCCTTCCGGTCTATGCCGAAACTTGCCCTCAGTACTTGTATCTCTCGATCGAAAACTTTGACGTTCCTGATTTCGAAGGGGCGAAATATGTGTTCACGCCGCCGCTTCGCGAGAAGTGGCATCAGGAGAAGCTCTGGAGCGGCCTCAAGCGCGATCATCTGCAGGTCGTATCAACCGATCACTGTCCATTCTGTTTCAAGGAGCAGAAAGAGCTCGGACGCGACGATTTCACCAAGATCCCGAATGGCGGTCCCGGCATTGAGCATCGCATGAGCCTGATTTACTCCGGCGGAGTCGCGCAGGGCCGCTTCAGCGTGAATCGATTTGTTGAACTGGTTTCAACAACTCCCGCAAAGCTCTTTGGTTTGTATCCACGCAAGGGAACAATCGCGATCGGCAGCGATGCCGATCTTGTGATCTTTGATCCCGACCGCAAGCACACGATCAGCGCCAAGACTCATCACATGCGCGTAGATTACTCGATGTTCGAAGGCATCCAGGTGACGGGCATGCCCGAGGTTGTTCTCTCCCGTGGGCGCGTTGTTGTGGAGGGAGACAAGTTCCTGGGCCGGGCTGGGCAAGGGGAGTTCCTCAGACGGTCGACTTACTCCCAAATAAATGGCTGACACATTTTAAGGAGAACTGATGTTCACCCCATCGAGTCTGAGCATTGCGCTGTTGATGATGATCACGAGCGCCGTTTGCTGGGGTTCCTGGGCAAACACGTACAAGGGCGTGAAGGGCTATCGCTTCGAGCTTTTCTACTGGGACTACGCGGTCGGCATCTTCTTGATCTCACTTGTACTCGCCTTCACGATGGGGAGCACGGGGCACGATTCATCGAGTTTTCTGAACAACGTTCGTGCCGCAGACGCTTCCAATATCATTTCCACCCTCATCGGCGGCGCGATTTTTAATCTGGCGAATCTTCTGCTCGTGGCCGCGATCGACATGGCGGGGCTGGCCGTCGCGTTTCCTATTTCAATCGGCATTGCTTTGGTGGTCGGAACACTGCTTAATTACATTCTGCAGCCGAAGGGCAATTTGGTGTTTCTGGCGGCCGGCGTGGCTTGTGCGCTCATTGCGGTGATTCTTGACGGCAAGGCATATGGCAGTCTTATCAGCGCGGGGCGGTCGGTTTCGCGCAAGAGCATCATGACCTGCATTGTTTCCGGAGTGTTGATGGGATTGTGGAGCCCATTCACAACTTATGGCACCACGCGGGGAAACGCGCTCACGCCCTACAGTTCCGTGGCGTTTCTCACGCTGGGTGCGCTGTTGTCGTGTTCTGTCTGGAATCTGTATTTCATGAAGAAGCCGCTGGCGGGCGAACCGGTCAACTTCAGCGGATTTTTCAGCGCTGCTCCCTCGGGACATTTGCTGGGATTGCTGGGCGGGGTCATCTGGGGAACAGGAACGGTGTTCAACGTGGTCGCGGGCAAGTCGACTAGTTTCGCGATTTCCTACGCCATCGGGCAATCCGCGCCGATGGTGGCTGCACTGTGGGGAGTGCTGGCCTGGAAAGAATTTGCAGGATCGGGTTCGCGGGCGAAGGTTTATCTCTCGCTGATGTTCGTGTTTTATGGGTTGGCAATTCTGCTGGTGGCGCGGGCGAACGGATGAGTTAGACAACTAGAGCACCATGCCCGCGATGGACGCCGACATCAGGTTGGCCATGGTCCCCGCCAGCATCGCGCGAATTCCGAGCCTCGCCAGTTCGCTTTTCTTGTTCGGCGCGAGCGCACCGATGCCACCGATTTGAATCCCGATGGAACTGAGATTTGCGAAGCCGCAAAGCGCAAATGTGGCGATGGTGAAGGAACGCGGATCGAGCACCGTTTTCATCGGTCCGAGTATGGAAAACGCGACCAATTCGTTCAGCACCATCCGCGTACCGAGCAGAGTTCCAATCGTCCCGCAGTCGTGCCAGGGAACGCCAATCACCCAGGCAACCGGAGCGAAGACAGCTCCGAAAATCTTTTCCAGACTTTCTGGGAACCATGCAATCCAATGGTGAATTCCACCGAGTATTCCGTCCGCTAGCGCGATCAAGGCGAGGAACGCAATCAGCATGGCAGCGATGTTCAGCGCCATATCCAGGCCATCGGTCGTTCCCCGGGCGACCGCTCCGAGCAGGTTCTCTTCTTTTTCGGTTTGCTCCTCTGCTTCGGGCATGACAACTCGTCCGGCGGTTCTCGGCTGCTCGGTTTCAGGTACGAGCATCTTCGCCATCAACAGCGTGCCGGGCGCGGTCATGATGACCGCGCTCAGAAGGTGTTTGGGTTCGATGCCGAATGCGATGTATGCGGCCATGATTCCGCCGGAGACGTGGGCCATGCCGCTGGTCATCACGGTCATGAGTTCCGAGTGCGTCAGATCAGGCAGAAATGGCCGGATAGTCACAGGCGCTTCCGTTTGTCCCATGAAAATGCTAGCGGCGATGTTGAGCGATTCCGCACCGCTGGCACCCATCACCCGGGTCATCAGCCACGCCGCACCTTTGATGATCAGCTGCATGATGCCGAAGTGATAGAGCACGGCGAAAAACGCACAGATGAAAATAATTGTTGGCAGTACCTGAAAAGCGAAATAGAAGCCAAGATGCGAACTTTGTTTTCCGAGATCGCCGAAAACAAACTGCGAGCCGACATAAGAGTAACTGAGCAAGCGACTGACGACGTCGCCGGCCTTCTGAAAAACCCGTCGCCCCGCGTCTATTCTCAGTACAAATACGGCGAAAGCAAACTGCAAACCTAAACCCCACGCCACGGTTTTCAACCGAATGGCACGGCGATTAGTGGAAAAGGCATAGGCCAATCCCAGCATAGTCAAGAGGCCGAGGATTCCAGTGTAGCGTCCCATTTATTTTTTTTCTCCGGACTTTCCAATCACGCGATGGATCAACGGTCTTTTTTCGGACACAGGCGAATCGGTAATTCGATAGCTCTCTTCGAGCAGACGCATGGCTTGGTTTGCGCGCGTCTCTGAATTGTAGTGGATCGTCGCCAGCGGCTCGCCCATGGAAACGGCGTCCCCGACTTTCTTGTGGAGCACGATTCCCACCGCGGGGTCGACTGAATCTTCTTTGCGTTCGCGGCCCCCGCCGAGAATGACACAAGCAGTTCCAATCTGTTCGCACTGCAGAGCTGCGAGGTACCCGTTCTTCGGACTGGAAAGGATCGTCGTACGCTGAGCCTGAGGGAGTCGTTTCGGATTGTCGATGACCCGCGGATCCCCGCCCTGAAGCTCGACCATCTTCCGAAACTTGTCGAGTGCTTCGCCGGAAGCAATCAATTTTTCACTCTGCTTCCTTCCTTCCGCAACTGAAGCAGAAACCCCGCCCAAATGCAGCATCCACCCAGCAAGCTCGAAGCAGAGTTGGCGCAAATCTTCTGGTCCTTCGCCGCGCAGAATCTCCACTACCTCGACCACCTCCAGCGCGTTGCCAATCATGCATCCCAGCGGCTGGTCCATATCCGTAATTAGCGCCACCATTTGCTTGCCCATGCGCTCGCCGGTTTCGACCATGAGTTCAGCGAGAAACTCGGCGTCTCGTTCACTCTTCATGAACGCTCCGGAACCGGTCTTTACGTCGAGCACCAGCGCGTCGATGCCCTCCGCAAGCTTCTTGCTCATGATGGACGCACAGATGAGATACGGGCTTTCCACCGTCCCAGTCACATCGCGCAGCGCGTAGAGCTTGCGATCGGCGGGAGCGATTTCAGCCGTCTGACCAATCATGGCGCAACCACAGGTTTCGAGCACGCAGCGAAATTGGGCAACGGAAAGATTCACATTGAAGCCGGGGATAGCCTCAAGCTTGTCGAGCGTGCCTCCGGTGTGTCCCAGACCGCGGCCGCTGATCATGGGAACCGCTATACCCGCAGCGCCTGCAAGTGGCGCCAGCACAAGCGAAGTCTTGTCGCCCACACCGCCGGTCGAGTGCTTATCGACTTTCTTTGCCGGAAGCGAGGAGAGATCGAGCACTTCGCCCGAGCGCAGCATGGCATCCGTCAGCGCCGCAGTTTCGGCCCGCGTCATGCCACGCAGCACTACGGCCATCAACCACGCTGAAACCTGATAGTCGGGAATCTCACCGCAGGTGTAGGCCTTCACCAAAGATTCGATTTCGTCGCGAGACAACTCGCCGCCGTCGCGCTTTTTGCGAATCACGTCAATGGCGCGGAAAGTCTGCGGAAAGGTTGTCGTTCGGCTCACTGGAGGCGGAATCCTTCCGGGAGCAGCTCGGTGATGTGAGCCTGTTTTGGACCCTCAGCCCCCTGGAAGAAGATTGTCGCATCGGGACCAAATTCGTAAATCACCTGACGGCACGCGCCGCAAGGCGAGCACGGCACACCCTGGTCATTGACCACCGAGACTGCACGGATTTCGATCTTGGGTCCAACCTGCGCGACGGCCGAGAAAATCGCTGTGCGCTCGGCGCAGTTGGTCATTCCGTACGAAGCATTCTCGACGTTGCAGCCAGAAAAAATTTTGCCATTCGAGAGCAGGATCGCGGCCCCGACCCGAAACTTCGAGTAGGGTGCATGCGCGTTCTTCATGACCTTCTTCGCGGACTTCAGCAGTTTTGCCGATACGTTAGCCGGCAGTGTTTTTTTGTGCATAACGAAAAGGTCTCGGGGAGAAGGCGGTGAAATCGAGGGCAATTGTAAACCCTGGCTAAACACCTCAGCGGTTTTTCTTGGCGAGCGCCGGCCAAGCGCGGACAACCCTATGCCAGAACTCGCGTTGTGAGATTTCCTGCCGTACAATTACAACGCGCGCTCGGTGGAAAATCCAATGCCGGTAGATCACAACCATCCCGGGGGAGCTCACGAAATGGCGAACAGCGCCGTCGGCCACCAGCCGCTTGGTGTGGCTTCGATAGCGACTCTTGCCGGACGCCCACTCCAGTCAAACTCCGGAATCCCTCTCGATGTGAATTGGGTGCAGGAAGTTCGCGTGAACACAAGCGCGGTGGAACGCCGTGTCCAGACCCAGGTAGCGCGAAGAACGGTGAAGAAGGAATGGCAGGCAGCATGGCTGTTGCGCGCGATCTCGTGCATGGACCTGACCACGCTTTCCGGCGACGACACGGAAGAGCGTGTGCGCCGCTTGTGCGCGAAAGCTCGCCAGCCGGTGCAGCAGGATCTTGTGCGCCAGCTTGGAATTGAAGAGCTCGAAGTAAAGGTCGCCGCAGTTTGCATTTATCACACGTTTGTTGAAACCGCGCTGCACGCCCTGGAGGGAAGTGGCATCCACATCGCAGCAGTGTCCACCGGATTCCCAGCCGGTCTGTCACCGCTCACGGAGCGGGTTGCAGAGATTCGCCGCTCGGTGGAAGCCGGCGCTAACGAGATCGACGTTGTGATCACCCGAGCCCATGTCTTCGGCGGCCGCTGGCAGGCGCTGTATGACGAAATCGCCGCCTTCAAGCAAGCCTGCGGCTCCGCTCACATGAAGGTCATCCTCGCAACCGGCGATCTGCTGACTTTGCGCAATGTGGCGCGGGCCAGCGTCGTCGCCATGATGGCGGGCGCGGACTTCATTAAGACCTCAACGGGCAAAGAGCCGACCAACGCCACGCTGCCGGTGGGTCTAGTGATGGCTCGCGCCATCCGCGAATACGCTGAACAAACGGGAATGGCCGTCGGTTTCAAGGCCGCTGGCGGGATTCGCACTGCGAAGCAGTCGACCGACTGGCTGGCCATGATGAAGGAAGAACTCGGGCATTCGTGGATGCGCGCAGAGCTTTTTCGTTTTGGTGCGAGTGGGTTGCTGGGCGATATCGAGCGGCAACTGGAGCACTACGCGACGGGACGCTATTCGGCGGAGTATCGTCATCCCATAGCGTAGTGGCGGGATGTAGCTGGTGACGAAGGAATCGAGCTATCGAACATGAGTATTGCCGAAAAATTTGTGACCATGGAGTACGGTCCCGCTCCGGAGGATCCGAAAGAAGCGCAAGCTTGGTTGCAGCGCCACGGCGATCGCTTCGGGCACTTCATTAACGGCGCGTGGCAAGCCCCTGCCGCCGGCCAGTACTTCGAGACCATCGATCCTTCGAATGGTGAGAAACTCGCTTCCGTTGCCCAAGGCTCATCTGCAGATATAGACAGCGCAGTGCACGCTGCACGCGCGGCGTTTCCGAAATGGCGTGCGCTTACTCCACATATTCGCGCGCGGTATCTCTACGCTCTGGCGCGGTTGGTGCAAAAGCATTCCCGTCTTCTCGCCGTTCTGGAAACGATGGATAACGGCAAGCCGATCCGCGAGAGCCGTGACATTGATATCCCGCTGGTGGCGCGGCACTTCTACTACCACGCGGGCTGGGCGCAACTTCTCGAGCAGGAGTTTGCTGAATACGAGCCTTGTGGCATCGTAGGACAGATTATCCCGTGGAATTTTCCGCTGCTCATGGCGGCATGGAAAATCGCTCCGGCTCTGGCCACGGGGAACACCGTCGTGTTGAAGCCGGCGGAGTTCACTCCTCTGACTGCACTCGCGTTCGCTGAACTTTGTCAGGAAGCCGGATTGCCCGCCGGAGTCGTCAACATCGTAACCGGTGATGGTTCAACCGGTGAGGCGTTGGTGACACACCCCGATATCGATAAGATTGCGTTCACTGGTTCAACCGAAGTGGGTCGTGCAATTCGTAGCGCCACGGCGCCGACTCACAAACGTCTATCGCTTGAATTGGGAGGGAAGTCTCCCTTCATTATTTTCGACGACGCTGATCTCGATAGTGCGGTCGAGGGGTTGGTGGATGGAATCTGGTTCAATCAGGGACAGGTATGCTGCGCGGGCTCGCGTCTGTTAATGCAAGAGAGTATTGCCGAGAATTTGATCAGCAAGATCCGCGAGCGCATGAGCAGCCTGCGCGTCGGCCTTCCTTTGGATAAGGCCATCGACATTGGTGCGATTGTGGCGCGCGTGCAACTGGATCGCATCGAGCGCATGGTCGGCGAAGGCATCGCCGAGGGCGCAACCTGCTGGCAACCTCACGTTACGCTTCCGGCGCGTGGATTTTATTATCCACCCACGCTTCTGAGCAATGTGCATCCAACATCGATTGTTGCGCAGCAGGAAATCTTCGGACCGGTGCTGGCCGCGATGACGTTCCGCACTCCGAGGGAAGCAGTTGAATTGGCCAACAACACGGTCTATGGATTGGCGGCGTGCATTTGGAGCGAGACTATCAATGTGGCGTTGCACGTTGCGGCGCAACTGAAAGCTGGTGTCGTCTGGGTGAACTGTACGAATTTGTTCGACGCTTCCTGCGGCTTCGGCGGTTATCGCGAGAGCGGATACGGCCGCGAAGGCGGCAGGGAAGGCTTGCTCGAATATTTGCAGCCCTCCTGGTTCAAGAACGCTCCTAAGTTGGTGGCGTCGCAAGCGCCCACGGCTCCGCACACAAAAGACGAGCCGGAAACCACGACTCCGGCCATCGATCGTACCGTGAAGCTCTACATTGGTGGCAAGCAGGCGCGGCCTGACTCAGGCTATAGCATGGAGGTGCATTCCGCCGACGGACGTTTGTTGGGCGAAGCTTCGCTCGGCAACCGCAAAGACATTCGCAACGCCGTCGAGGCCGCCCGCAAGGCTGAGAGTTGGGCAAAAGCAACTGCACACAACCGTGCACAGGTTCTTTACTACTGCGCCGAAAATCTTTCACAGCGCCGGGAAGAGATTATCCGTGGGCTCACCGCAGTCGTCGGCGCGAAGCAAGCCGCCGCGGAGCTGGATCTCGGCATCGAGCGCATTTTCTCCTACGCGGCCTGGACCGACAAGTTCGACGGCGCGGTGCACAATCCTCCGTTTCGCAATATTGCGATTGCGATGAACGAGGCACTTGGGACGGTAGGCATCATCTGTCCCACCGAAGCGCCGCTGCTCGGTTTTCTCTCTCTTGTGCTGCCGGCGCTCGCAGTGGGCAACACTGTGATCGCGATTCCCTCCGAGATATACCCGCTGATCACCGCGGACCTTTATCAACTCTTTGATACGAGCGATCTGCCGGGCGGTGCCGTCAACATCGTGACGGGGTATGCCTCGCAGCTTCTAAAAACGCTGGCGGAGCACGACGACGTGGATGCCATCTGGTGCTTCACCGACGAAGCCAGCGCCGCTGCCGCGAAAGCGATGTCGGTCGGCAACCTGAAGCAGGTCTGGACCAACGAAGGTCGAGGCATCGACTGGTTCAATCCCAAACTGGCCGAAGGGCGCTGGTTTCTGGAGCATGCCACGCAAGTGAAGAACATCTGGGTACCTTACGGCGAGTAGGTGCGCGGTCGAACACCTAAGAGTCGAGGAATTGCTTTTGTTCTGCCTCCGGACTAGCATGTTTGAGGTCACTCCGTCCGGCATCTTTAGCCTCACGTCACCCCGTTCGTGCTTGATCTAAGGAGGAAATATGGGCGTCGCAGTATCACCGCAGATTCATCCGCAAGTCGCGGAGTTCATCGACAAACCGCGCAAAATGTTGATTAACGGCCAGTGGGTAAGCTCCATTTCCGGTAAGACCTTTCCCACCTACAATCCCTCCACCGGTGAAGTTCTGGCGCAGGTGGCGGAAGGTGATCGTGAAGATGTTGAACAAGCGGTAAAGGCCGCTCGCCGAGCCTTCGACCACGGCCCCTGGCGAAAGTTGACCGCATCCCAGCGCGGACGCCTGATCTGGAAGCTCGCCGATTTACTGGAGGCGCACACCGAGGAATTCGCCTATCTGGAGAGCCTCGACAACGGCAAGCCTCTTACCATCGCAAGGGCGGCCGATGTGCCGCTCGCCGTAGACCTGTTTCGCTATATGGCAGGTTGGACCACAAAGATCGAGGGCAATACGATTCCGCTCTCGGTTCCATACACGCCAGGGGCACAGTATCTCGCCTATACGCTGCGCGAGCCCGTGGGAGTTGCCGGACAAATTATTCCCTGGAACTTCCCGCTGCTGATGGCGGCGTGGAAGCTGGGTCCTGCGCTGGCTTCCGGCTGCACGGTGGTATTGAAGCCGGCGGAACAAACGCCGCTTTCGGCGCTCCGTCTGGGCGAACTGATCGTGGAAGCTGGATTCCCGGAAGGCGTAGTGAACATTGTCCCAGGCTACGGCGAGACCGCGGGAGCAGCACTGGCCGCTCACCCGGACGTGGACAAAATCGCTTTCACCGGTTCTACGGAAGTTGGAAAGCTGATCGTGCATGCGGCGGCTGGCAACTTGAAAAAGGTGTCGCTGGAACTGGGCGGGAAATCTCCGAACGTGGTATTCAAAGACGCCGACCTCGACGCTGCCATCCCCGGAGCCGCCAGCGCGATCTTCTTCAATCACGGCCAGTGCTGCTGCGCCGGATCGCGTCTCTACATCGAGAAGCCGATTTTCGATCGCGTCGTCGAAGGCGTGGCCGAGCAGGCGAAGAAAATCAATGTTGGCTCAGGACTTGATCCCAAGACGAACATGGGGCCGCTCGTCTCCGAGGAGCAGTTAAGCCGGGTCTGCGGCTATCTCGAGGCGGGATTCGCGGAAGGCGCTACTGCCCTGACCGGCGGCCACAAGAAAGGTGAAAAAGGCTATTTCGTCGAGCCCACCGTTCTTGTGAATACGCGCGAAGACATGAAAGTGGTGCGCGAGGAAATCTTCGGGCCGGTCGTAGCGGCAATGCCGTTCGACAACTTCGAGGAGATTCTGCCGAGGGCCAATAATAGCGAATACGGCTTGGCTGCTGCAGTGTGGACACGGGACATCAGCAAGGCCCACCGCACCGCGGAGCATCTGCGCGCAGGAACGGTGTGGATCAATTGCTACAACATCTTCGACGCGGCGCTGCCCTTCGGCGGATACAAGCAGTCCGGATGGGGCCGCGAGATGGGGCACGATGCTCTCAACCTGTATACCCAGACCAAGGCGATCTGCACCAGATTGTCGTAGAAGGATCGCTCCAACAAAAGGGACGGCGGATTGACCGCCGTCCTTATTATTTATTATTTGTCGACGCGTATTTTCGTGGCGGCTCTATCTCTCCATTAGCAGAACCTTCTCCGCATCATCAATCTCAGTCAGCTTGACCTCGATTACTTCGTCATTGGTGGTCTGAACATTGCGGCCGACGAAGCTGGCCTCAACTGGCAGTTCACGATGTCCGCGGTCAATTAGCACGCACAGCTGCACGCGTCGTGGCCTGCCATGCGAGAACAGCGCGTCCAACGCCGCCCGCGTCGTGCGACCGGTATACAGAACGTCGTCAACCAGAACAATGTTTTTATCCTCAATGGAAAATCCAATCTCCTTTTCCTGCACCACTGGCTTGGGCCCAAGCGTGGAGAGGTCATCGCGATAAAAAGTAATGTCCAAGGTGCCAACCGGGACTTTGGCGTTCTCGATGCGGGTGATGATCTTTCCCAGGCGCTCTGCGATGGGAACACCACGGCGCCGAATGCCAACTAATCCCAAGCCCTCGACGCCGCCGTTTTTCTCGACAATTTCGTAAGCCAGGCGGACCAGCGTACGCTCAATTTCTGATGCCGACATCAGTTGCGCTTTCTGGGGCAACCCTGTCTTGCGGGCGTGCGTTTTCGCATTCATTCGACTGTGCCTCACAGAATCTATTCTTGATTGTCACGCCACCTGCTTCGGCTCGCGTACTTGCCCCCGCGCAAGGCGGCTTCTTAATGTATTCAACGTAGCGTCAGAGGTCAAGCGGTTCAGAATGAAATCGAGCTACAAGGTCGGTTTCGGAGCAGAAATTCTTTGGGGAAAAAACTAAGCGTCGCGCTGTTCGCTGGATATCATATTCTCGGCGAAAGCGTCGGCACTTCCGGCAGAATGATGGACCCTCGCAGTCCGCGTCAAAACACCAGTGTCGTTTTGCAGGGCCTCCAGCGTGATAGCGTGGGGAGCGGCAACTGCGCCATCGCCAGGCAGGATTCCCACGCCCTGATTTCGCCCTCCAGCCTTTGCCCGGTAGAGCGCCGTGTCGGCAAGTTCGATGATCTCTTCCGCGCAAACAGCTTCGTAAGCGGCCCGACTCCAGGGGAACGGAGCCCACCCCACCGAACAGGTCTTTCGCACTCGCACCCCGTGTCCGAGATCGAACGCTTCCGACGCGATGATCTCCAGGATTCGTTCGCAGAAAGCAGGCGTGCCAGAGGGGTCCGCGGAGCGGGACATGATCAGGAATTCCTCTCCGCCCCAACGAACCAGAACGTCCGACTTGCGCACGACCTTGCCCAAGCGCTCAGCTACCCGTTGCAGCAAGCGATCGCCTGCGGGATGGCCATGAAGATCGTTAACTTCTTTGAAAAAGTCCATATCCACCATGATGAAGACGAGATCGCGATGATCCAGCTTGCGAATCTCGCTGCCGCGGGCCCGCTCATAGTTTCGCAAGACCTGCCCGGCTTCCGCCGTAAGAATCTCTTCAAGATAGCGCCGGTTCCAAACGCCGGTCAAAGCGTCGGTAAAGGATATTTCCTGTAGTTCGAGATTCTTGCTTTGCAGTTCCAGACTGTGCCAGCGTAGAGATTGCTCTTTGCTCTCCAATTCATCCTTCAGCCTGCACATCTGATCGAGGTTCTGGCGCGACAGGCGCAGCAGGTGCAGCAGTTCCCGGTCCATCCAGTGTTGCTTGAGGAACACCAGCGCGCCCATGAAAACCATCGCCGCCACAGTCAAGAACAATCGGTAGGAACGCACCCGCGGTGGTGCTCCTGCTCCAAACTCCGCCCATGCCACCATGAGCGGTGTGGAGAATACGGCGATCATCGCCAAGCGCGCCGTCCACATGCTGTGGCTGTTGCGGGGTTCCTGATCGGCGGGCTGATCAGATGAAGATCCACGCGCTATAAAGCCCACCGCCGCGAACCAAGCCATAGCGGCCACCAGCGGCACGTCGTAAAGACTACCGGTGTAGTACCGATGAGAATCGATCGCCACGCCTGCGAGCATTGAGCCTGCGCTGTAGAACGCCGCAGCTTTGAAAAGCTGCGCATAGATCGTGTGCCAGAACCCGTGACTGCGCCTCCAAACCAGACCTATCCCCACGATCAAAACGATTTGTTCGCATGCATAGAGAAGGTCGAAGCTGTGGCCATACACAGCTTCGTTTGGTGAAACGTATTGCCACGGGATCACGATGAAGAGATACAGGTACAGCCACCACGTGAGCAGCAGAAAAAAGTCGAGGGACACCAGCCGCAGAGAATGTTCATTCCGTTGAATGTGCGGCTGCACCACCAGGGCTGCCATCATGGGGACGACGTGCAGGAACAGAACCACGTCTCCGACGAACGGATTCGGCACTTCCTGACGCAGGAAAACCTCGAAATATGTCCACAGAACCTGCGCACACAGCCACATCCCGCAGCCGAACCCCATGAGAACCCAGAAAAGCTGAGCCTTCTTATAGCTGGTTCGAACATTCGAGAGAATGAACAGCGTTGCCAGGAAAAGCAGGGCGCACTGCGTCAGGTCGCCGAAGGCGGTAAGTCCAATGCTGCGTGGGGCGAGCAGAGACACCAGGACGTGCACGCATACTAACGCGCACACGATTCCCGTCCACTTGCTGGGTTGCCGCCAGGAGATTAAGCCCACGCTAAGAGTTTATGTCGATGCCCGATAGCGTGGACGTTACCATGGTAATCGCGCAATCGTCTCGAACGTGCTACCCAACTCCTAGCCGATCGCGGCCGAGAATCGGCGAACAAACCGAAAGACATCGTGATAGGAGTTGTACAAAGGCACGGGCGCGACCCGGAAAGTATCCGGCTCTCGCCAGTCGCCCACGATGCCTTCCTGGGCCAGCTGTTCGCACAATGCGCGGCCGTTCTGATGGACTCGGATAGAGATCTGTGCGCCACGTCTTTCTTTTTCGCGCGGCGTCACCACTGAAAAGCTCCGAGATGCCTCTTGATCAAGCAGGAACTGCAGATAGCTGGTCAATGCCAAGCTCTTGGCCCGCAAACGCTCCATACCCGCCTCATGGAAGATATCCATGGACGCGCGCAGTACGGCCAGGCTCATGATCGACGGATTGCTCAACTGCCAGCCGTCGGCGCCGGGCATCGGGTGAAAGTCCGGCCCCATCTCAAACCGTGATTGTTCCTCGTGACCCCACCAGCCGGTAAAGCGCGGCAGGCCCCAGGCACGGGCATGACGTTCATGAACAAAACATCCCGCCACGCATCCCGGACCGCCGTTCAAATATTTGTAACTGCACCAGACGGCGAAGTCCGGGCCCCACTCGTGAAGCTTCAGTTCCAAATTGCCGGCAGCATGCGCCAGATCGAAGCCAACCACGCAGCCCCGCGCGTGTCCTGAGTGCGTGACGCGCGCCATATCAAAGGCTTGACCAGTCGCATAATTCACTCCTCCCAGCATGATCAATGCAATCTCATGCCCCGAGCGCTCAATGACTTCATCAATATCTTCATCGCGAAGGCAGCATTCTCCTGGCCGGGGCGTCAACTCGATCAACGAAGTCGCAGGATCGAACCTGTGAAAAAGAATCTGCGACTTCACAGCGTACTGATCGGAAGGGAAAGCCCCGCGCTCTACAACAATTTTGTGCCGGCCCGCTGTTGGCTGGTAAAACGAAACCATCATCAAGTGGAGATTCACAGTGAGCGAATTCATCACCACCACTTCAATGGGCTTTGCTCCTACCACTTCTGCAGTCTGCTCTGTAAGCAGCCTGTGGTACGGCATCCAGGGGTTTTTCGCGTGGAAGTGACCCTCCACTCCAAGCTGAGCCCAATCCTTCAGATCCTGCTCAATGTATGCTGGCGCGGTCTTAGGCTGCAGCCCGAGCGAGTGACCGCACAGATACACACAGTCGCCGCCCGCCGTCTTGGGGATCAAAAAGCGCTCTCGATAGCTCCGCAGCGGATCGCGTTCGTCCATCGCGATGGCAAAATCCTCGCCCGGCTGCAAATCGAGATTGGTCACTGGCGGATCTCCAGCGGAGTGAGATCGCGGCGAATCAACCGCTCGGCTTTGTCCCAGTCGAGATCCTCCATGCGACTGATGGAGTCGCAGAGTTCAGCGAGCATTCGGTCCTGAACGACACCGCGAGCCAGAGCAACGGAGTAAGGAATGCGATGAAACGTGACCATGGCATACTTCGGCACGAAGAGTTCAGGATACTTTGCCTCCAGCGCCAGTTCCACTTTCTTGCGAAACAAAAACCGCGCGTCCGCGACGCGATCTCTCATCTCCGTAAAATTCTCAATGGCCATGTCTGCGATCGCATCGGTATTGACCTTGCGGTCATGCTCAAACTCGCCAAACACGCGCGGCCAGTCCGCTCCGTGCCGGTCGAGCAGTTCTATCAGACATGTACAGTCTTCGAATCCACAATTTATTCCCTGGCCGAAGAAAGGAACGATCGCGTGAACCGCATCTCCGAGCAGCAGAGCTCGCCCTTCGATATGCCACGGAGAGCTCTTGATCGTAACCATGGTTCCAGTAGAATTCGCGAAGTAATTGTCTGCCAGTTGCGGCATCAGCGGAACTACATCCGGGAATCGAGACTCGAAAAACTGCTTTACGTGCGCTGGTGTGGCCAGGCCGGCAAAGCTGTCCGCGCCCTCAAACGGCAAGAACAGAATGCAGGCGAACGTGCCATCGATGTTGGGCAATGCAATCAGCATGTGGTTGCCCCGCGGCCAGATGTGCAGCGCTTGAGTCTCGAGACGATGTTCCCCCTGGGAGCCGGCCGGAATTGTCAGCTCTTTGTATCCGTAGTCGAGATACTGTTGCGAAAAGTTGAACCGAGCCAGCTTTAGCATCTCGGTTCGAATCGACGATGCCGAACCATCGCAGCCCATGACAACACTAGTCTCCCGGTTCGTCTCCTCTCCCGTAGATTCGTGTCGCACTCGTATTGCGCCGGTCTTCAGGTCATATCCGGTGCAGCGCTGGTCGAAGTGAATGGTCGCACCGTGTTCCTCGGCTGCATCTATGAGGGCGATGTTCAGTTCAGCACGGGAAATCGAGTTGATCGCCTCAGTCTCATTCTTCCCGTAGGGTTGGAAGGTAAGTTCTCCAGCAATCGAATGCATCATCCGTCCTTTCATCGGAACGATGATGCTCCGCATTCGCTCCCACAATCCGGCCTGCTGCAATGCATGAATGCCGCGGGTCGAGAGCGCGAGATTGATGGATCGCCCCGCACTCATGCGCACTCGCCGCATGTCCGGGCGCCGCTCATAGATTTCGACTGTAAACCCGCGCTGCCGCAGAAGAATGGCTAAGAGGGGACCGTTGAGTCCAGCGCCGATCAGTGTGATTTTGTTGGGTGCAGTCTTCATCTGAGAGATGCGACGACTAATTGTTTCGACAAACAGAGTTGAGAAGACGGCGCTTCATTCCGTCAGCAATGTCCTTGCCTCCCACAATTCCGGAAAGAACTTCTTGTCGAGGGTGAGCTTCAAGTAGGATGCTCCGGTGCTTCCCCCGGTGCCCATCCGGATGCCGATGATGCGCTCGACCAGCTGGATGTGGCGCAACCGCCAGCTGACCACCAGTTCGTCAAACTCCGTCAGCCGCTCGCAAACGTCGATCCAGTCGCGATGATGGTGCTCATCCTTGTAGAGTTCGTGGACTGCGCGGGCACGAGCCTCGAACTGCTCCCGCTCAGTCGCGCCTTCGCTGGCCGGCGCTAGTTTGCCCATCGCCTGTAGAGCTCCGAAGAATACGTCACGCAGCGAAGGCTCTTCCAGCCGGCGTTTCAGGCTTGTGTAAGCCTCGGCCGTAGGCCGGTGATAGCGGAGCATCTTCTCGTCCTTCAGTCCGCATAGGAATTCGATCTCTCGAAACTGCTCGGATTGAAATCCGCTGGCAGGTTCCAGCAGGCTGCGAAACGCCAGAAAATGGGTTGGCAGCATCGTCTCCAGAATCGTAAACTGTTCCACCAGCACGCGCGTGATTTCCGTGCAGCGGCGTAGCAGTCGCGCCGCCTCGTAAACTTCGTCACGCGATCGCCCAGCTGCGCCAGCCTTGCTCAAGTTCGCAACCACGGCATCGAGGTCATGCAGCAATTCCTTGAACCACAGCTCGTACGTCTGATGCACTAGAATGAACAGCAACTCATCGTGGTGAATCGGTGAAGACTGCGGCTGCTGCAATTCCAGCAGTTCCGGAACTTTCAAATATGAACTGTAAGTAAGCCGTGCGGGCTCGGGCACGGGCGGAGATGGGCCGGCAGCTACACCAGACCGCTCATCGCCGACCGCACCAGATTCGGTGGGAAGTCCCAGGAACCGCACTGCATTCGCGCTCAAGAGCTTTGTCTTGGTTTCCAGCGCTAAGTTGCTTTGGCGGATGAGCGACCCCACGTGTTCTTCACCCAGCGGAAAAGGATAGTCTGAGCCGAGCATCACCTGATCGGCTCCCATTGTTCCTACCAGGAATTGCAGAGCACGTTGATCGAACACCGCGGAGTCGACGAAGAAGCGGTTGAGATAGTGGCTTGGGGAATGTTGACAGTCACCACGCGCGACCGGATGATGGTGCCACGCATTTTCCAACCGCCCGAGCAAGAAGGCAAAACTCCCGCCACCGTGTGCGAAGCAGATCCGGAGCGTGCTCGGCAGGCGGTCAAACGCTCCACTTAGAATCAGTGCGACCACTGACAGTTGTGTCTCCGCTGGCATGCCCACCGTCCACGGCATCATGTATTTCGGCATGCGGTCGGCGCCCAACATATCCCAGGGATGCACGAGCACCGCTGCACCTTCCTCCGCGCAGTGCTGCAGAAACGTCACAATACCCGGATCATCCAGGTTCTTGCTTCCAACGTGGTTGCCAATCTGTACCCCTAGGTGACCTGCCCGCACGCAGCGGCTAAGCTCCTTGCAGGCCACGTCAATATCCTGCAACGGCACCTGGCAAAACGATTTCAACCTGCCCTTCCCGCGACTGCAAAGATCGAGCGCCGCATCGTTGAACAATCGAGCACAATCCAGCGCATGCTCCACAGGACGCTCGTACGCGAACAGCACTGGCGTGGCAGAGATAACCTGCAGATTAACGCCGTCGCGATCCATCTCTTGCAACCGAACCTCCGGATCCCAACACGCCGAGTAAATGTGCCGGAAGAATCGATCTCCCACCATAATGTCGGCTGTCCCCGGCTCGGTGTGTTTGATCCAAGGCCAGTTCGGTGTGCCGTAGCGCGCGGCCAGATCGGGCCATTCGCTGGGGAAAAAGTGATTATGTATGTCGATGACTTGCATGCTTCACTTGCCCGGATGAATCGTGCCACAATGCTTGCATTTGCGCCGGCTCTCGTTCGAATAAAACTGTTCAAACAGAGGCGGCAGATCCTTCACGATGCTTTTCAGCTTTACCTCTGCGCGATAGATCAACTGGTGGCAGCTCGGGCAGTACCATTCGAAAGCGTCCAGAGAGCCCTCCGGACGCGGCACTTCGATAACCACTCCAACGGTTTCAGCCGGCCGCTGCGGGGAGTGCCGCATGTGCTTAGGCAGAAGGAAGATTTCACCTTCCTTGATCGGTATTTCCATAGGGGGTTTGCCGGGCGTCTCCATGATGCGGAGAGAAATGTTGCCTTTCAACTGGTAGAAGAATTCCTCCGTCGGATCGTCATGATAATCACGCCGCTGATTTGGTCCGCCCACCACAGTCACCATCATCTCGCCGTCTTCCCACACCTGCGCGTTTCCCACTGGAGGCTTGAGCTTTTCTTTGTTTGCTTCAATCCAGGCCTGAAAGTTGAAAGCCTTCAAATTCTTGATGGACGCCATCGCGCCTCCTATTTCAGCGGTTTATAGGCCCTTGCTGTCATCTCAATCAGCAGATGCGGATGCGGCAATTGATGCACAGCCACCGTCGTTCTTGCCGGACCGTCGTACCCGAAGAATTCGCCATACACCTCGTTGTACCCGGCGAAGTCATTCATGTTCACAAGGTAAGTGGAAATTTCAACCACATCTCTCAACTGAGATCCCGCACTCTGCAGGATGTCGCGAATGTTCTCGATCACGGCGCGCGTTTGCACCCGGATGTCAAGCCGGGTCGCGCCTGCTGCATCGACTTCGGCGCCGTCTATCGTGTTGTCGGCACGGCGCGAGCTGGTTCCGGACACAAACAAGAAATCGCCCGCCCGCTTCACGTGCGGATATTTGCCGCGTGGCGTTGCTTTCCCTTCAACGATCTTGCTCTCGGTTTGGCTCATCTTAAGTTATGTGCAGCCGCAAAGTATCACAGCCGAATACAGATGTTGTTTAGCTCAGAATAGAAATTCAAAGAATGCGTCCCGCCTTCGCGGCCGATGCCAGAAAGTCCCACTCCGCCAAACGGGGTTCGCAAATCACGCAGGAACCAGCAATTCACCCAGGTGATACCCACATTCATTTGTTGCGCCACGCGATGCCCGCGTTTCAGATTGTTGGTCCAGATCGACGCCGCCAGTCCGTACTTCGTGTCATTGGCCATGGCGATAGCTTCTTCTTCCGAGTCAAACGGCGCGACGTGGCACACGGGCCCAAAGATTTCCTCCTTCACGCAACGCGCCGCTTCCGGCAGCCCGGTATAGATGGTTGGTTGTACATAGAAGCCATGGTCGCGACTGTCGCCAAATGCCGGAACTCCTCCTCCGGTTATAACCGTTGCCCCTTCTTCTATCGCAAGCCGATAGTAGCCGAGTACCTTCTCCCGATGCTGGGCCGAGATCAGCGGCCCTAGATCAGTTTTCTCATCGTTCGGCCAGCCCGGATGCAGGCTCTCCGCTTTCTGCTTCAGCGCTTCCAAAAATGCAGGGAGGATCCTGCGCTCGACGTAGACGCGTTCCGCGCACAGGCAAACCTGGCCCGTGTTAAGAAACACGGCCTCGCCCAGTCCGTTTACGGTTTCTTCAAGGCTGCAATCCGCGAAGACGATCGCCGCATTCTTTCCGCCCAGTTCGAACGAAACCGGCTTTACCGTGGATGCCACTGACTCCATGATGGCCGCACCGGTTCTCGATTCGCCAGTGAATGTGACGGCGTCCACGTCAGGATGTTGTGTCAGAAATGCTCCCGCCGATTCAGGTCCGAAGCCGTGCACGACGTTATATACGCCATTCGGGATCCCCGCGTCCTGCATTGCCTCGGCCAGCAGCGTGGCGGTAGCCGGAGTTTCTTCCGAGGGCTTGACGACCACGGCATTCCCGCAAGCCAGCGCGGGTGCAACTTTCCAGGTAAGTAAGAGCAGCGGAAGATTCCAGGGCGTGATCACGCCGACGACGCCCAGGGGCTTGCGCACCGCGTAGTTTATAGCGCCCGTACCGTCTGGAGTCTCAGTCTGAAACGATTCCAGCCCAGACATTTTCACGAGATCGGCAAAGACGCGAAAATTTGCGGCCGCACGCGGAACGTCCAGCTTTGAAGCCAGCGAGACTGGTTTGCCCGTGTCGGCAACTTCCGCCTGAACAAAGCAATCGAACCGGTTCTCAATCGCGTCGGCAACCTTTTGCAATCGCGCCGCGCGTTCGCGAACTCCGAGCCTCCCCCACTCTCCCCGCAAAGCACTCCGAGCCGCACATACGGCCTCGTCCACTTGCGACTTGTCGGCTTCGGTAACGTGCGCAATCACGGTCCCGTCCGCCGGATTCACATCTGCGAACTCGCGCTTGCCGCGCACAAAGCGGCCACCAATGTAGTTCTGGATTAATTTCACGAAATCCCCAGGCGGGGTTCCGCAATCGTAGCAGGGTGGCCGGAAGCGAGGCAATCTCCGCTAGGTTGCGATCTGTCGCTGTTCCAGGTAGCGCTGCAATGCACTTTGTCGCGAAGGCATTTCGATTCCGAGAGCCTTCAGGCTGGCCGACGACAAAACTGAATAACAAGGTCGAGGTGCTGGGCGTGCCATCTGCTGACTGCTTACCGGCCGGACGGTTGTGGCCAGCCCCGCGCCACGAATAGTCTCTTGCGCAAAGTCAAACCAGGTGCAATCCCCGGCATTGGTTACGTGCACAATGCCGGCTGCGTTCTTTCGACAAAACTGAATGATCGCCAGCGCCAGATCGACCGTATAGGTTGGGCATCCACGCTGGTCATTGACCACATCGAGCGTCGGACGGCTGGCAGCCAGCTTCAGGATCGTGTCCGGAAAACACTTCCCACCCGTGCCGAACAGCCACGATGTTCTAGCAATGCAACAGTCGGGCATCAACTCCAGCAGCTTAATCTCTGCTTCGGCCTTGGTTCGTCCGTACACGCTCTGCGGATTCCGCGCATCTCCGGTTTCATAGGGCGTGGTCTTTTTTCCGTCGAAGACGTAATCGGAACTGAGAAACACCAGGCGCGCTCCAGCTTCCTTCGCCGCCGTGGCGACATTCACGGCTCCATCGCGGTTCACCGCAAACGCCAGCTCCGGATTACTTTCGCAGCCGTCCACATCGGTGTAAGCCGCAGCCAGCACGATCCACTCCGGGTTCGCTTCCCGCACCGCCTGCTGCACACGCTTCGCATCACGTATGTCTGCAGCACGCGAGGTCAGGCCGGTCACAGTGTCTCCGCTCCACTCGTGCAGGAGCGCTTTGCCCAGTAGGCCGGACGTGCCGAAGATTGTGATCTGCATCAGATTTAGTCGAAACTTTCAGCGTCGCGGAGTGCCACGCCCCGCTGGTCTTTCGCCGATACAATCGGTTCGTCGTCCACTTCCCAATTGATCTTGAGATCGGGGTCATTCCAGGCGAGCGTACGTTCATACTCGGGCGCGTAGAAATCTGTTGCCTTGTAAAGCACATGAGCCTCTTCCGATTGCACGCAGAATCCATGCGCGAAACCCACAGGGATCCACAACATACGTTTGTTGTCGCCTGACAATCGCACCGCTTCCGAGCGCCCAAAGTTCGGAGAACTCCGCCGCATGTCCACGGCAACATCGAGAATTTCTCCCTCGACAACCCGCACCAGTTTTCCCTGCGGCTGCTTTACCTGATAATGCAAGCCCCGCAAAACGTTGCGAGATGAACAGGAGTGATTATCCTGCACGAAGCTCTCAATAATTCCTACATTCGCCATAGTCTGTTGATTGTAGCTCTCTAAGAAAAAGCCACGCTCGTCCCCAAACACTCGCGGTTCGAGGATGAATACCCCGGGCAGCAAGGTCGCTATTTTCTTGAGCGCATCCATCTAAGAACGGACTGCTTGCACTGTATCTGTCAAAATACCTTTTCTCGCAAGAGTTGCAGCAGGTAGGCGCCGTAACTATTGTTCTTCATCGAGCTGCCAATTTTCTCCACTTCGGCTGCTGTGATGTAACCGGAGCGGAATGCAATTTCCTCAGGGCAAGCCACCATCAGCCCCTGCCTCTTCTCGATGGCTTGAATGTAGAGCGACGCATCCATCAGCGACTCATGCGTACCCGTGTCCAGCCAAGCCATTCCTCGTCCCATGACCACGACCTCCAATTGGCCGCGCTCCAGGTAAACCTTGTTTACGTCAGTGATCTCCAACTCGCCCCGCTGGCTGGGTTTGAGCGCCTTCGCGATCTTCACTACCTGGTCGTCGTAGAAATAGAGTCCGGTCACCGCGTATCGCGATTTCGGCTGCCTTGGTTTTTCCTCGATACTCAGGGCCCGCCCATTGCCATCGAATTCCACAACTCCATAGCGCTCGGGATCGTGCACCGGATAGGCAAACACGCGTGCGCCTTGCGTCTTAGTTGCCGCCTCCCGCAAATCTTTGGCGAGGTCATGCCCATAGAAAATATTGTCGCCCAGCACCAGAGCGCAGGCGCTGGTTCCAAGAAACACTTCGCCCACCAGAAAAGCCTGCGCAATTCCTTCTGGCTTCGGCTGCACTTTGTATTGCAACGAAATTCCAAACTGACTTCCACCTCCCAGCAGCGCTTGAAACTTGCTCACATCCTCCGGAGTAGTAATAAGAAGGATGTCGCGAATTCCCGCCAGCATCAGCGTGCACAGCGGGTAATAAATCATGGGCTTGTTGTAAACCGGGAGCAGGCTCTTTCCCATGGCATGGGTCACAGGATACAAGCGTGTCCCAGACCCTCCCGCCAGAATAATTCCTTTGTAACTCGTGCTCGAAGCTTTCATCATAGGATGATTCTTGTGCCGCGGTGCGGCCGAAGCTAAACAGCGGCATTCAGGAAGAGTAGTGCGTTGCGATCCAGTGCCGGTAGCTCCCGCTGGTCACATCGCGGACCCACTCCTCATGCTCCAGGTACCACTGCACGGTCTTGCGAATTCCAGTCTCAAATGTTTCCAGCGGACGCCACCCGAGTTCTCGTTCAATCTTAGTTGCATCCATCGCGTAACGCCGGTCGTGCCCAGGACGGTCCTTCACAAATGTAATCAATTCGCGGCGCGACACCCCACGCCTCCCCGCCATCTCATCCACAATGTCGCAGATTATTTCCACGATGTCGATGTTCCGTTTCTCATTCCAGCCGCCGATGTTATAAGTCTGCCCCACTCGTCCTCGCGCGAGCACGGTTGCGATCGCCTGACAGTGGTCCTCTACATAAAGCCAGTCGCGAATGTTCTTGCCATCTCCGTAAACCGGCAGTGGCTTGCCGTCACGCGCGTTCAGGATCACCAGCGGTATCAGTTTTTCCGGAAATTGAAATCGCCCATAGTTATTCGAGCAGTTCGTGGTCAGAACTGGTAATCCGTAAGTGTGGTGATAGGCGCGCACAAAATGGTCGGAAGCCGCCTTCGACGCAGCGTATGGACTGTTGGGGGCATAAGCCGTTGATTCAGAAAAAGCCGGATCCTCAGGCTCCAGCGAGCCGTACACCTCGTCGGTTGAAACGTGCAGAAATCGGAAGCTGGTTCTCTCCTGCTCAGCCAGTGCTCCCCAATATGCCCGCACTTCCTCCAGCAGAGCAAAAGTTCCGTCCACATTTGTGCGGATGAAATCATCCGGCCCCCGGATGGAACGATCTACGTGACTCTCGGCGGCAAAATGCACGATAGCCTGCGGCCTATGTCGTTCTAGCAGCCCGCGCACCAGGGCACGGTCGGCAATGTCCCCATGTACAAACTCATACCGCTGCCCGCTCGTGATGGCTTCCAGGTTGCGCAAATTCCCCGCGTAGGTAAGTTTGTCGAGATTCACAACGGAAGCCGAATCCCGCTCCATCCGCTGCAGGATGAAATTGGATCCAATGAAGCCTGCCCCGCCCGTGACCAGGATCGTATTTTCCATATCGTCGGAATTTGCGCTGGACAAACGAACCGCGACCGCTTGCCAAGCCCGCGCACGCGCGAAACTGCATTGTAAACAAAAAGGACGGGATTCACCCCGTCCTCTTGTTGGTGCACTCGGTTTTTATGTCAGCGGAAGCGTTTTCCGAGGTTTTCACACGTACGAGCGTGGTTTCGCCATGCTTACCCGGCCTTCCGTTGCGGCGCGCGCGCAGGCGCTGCGGTGCTTCCGCTGGGCTTTTTAGCGGGAGTCCCTGCCAGATGCCAGCCCATCATGTCGAAATATTCGCGCTCGATCTCCGCCGCAATCTGCGCCCACTGATAGTGCCCACGGACGCGGCGTTTGGCAGCTTGCCCGGCCGCCTCGCGGACCGCCGGATTCGCAATCAGGAATCGCAAGCGGTCCGCCAAATCTGCAACGTCACCTCGATGGAAAGTGAATCCGCTGTCGTCGATGGCTTCCCGATTCTCCGCAACGTCACTGCTGAGCACGCACAGCCCAGCGCCCATCGCATCCAGCAGAGCCAGGGACAGCCCCTCAAGGTCAGATGGCAAAACGAAGATCATGGCGTTGGTCAGCAATTCGTCGAGAGCCTCGCCCGAGACCCAGTCCAGCATTTTGATCCGTTCACCCGCGTGGCTCTTCAGACGGCGCGAATAGTCGTCGGAATAGCTTGACGCGCCGGCCAATGCCAGCTTTATGTCAGTTCCCAGCCCTTCATAGGCTTCGACCAGCACATGACAGCCCTTTTCCGGCGAAAACCTTCCCAGAAACAAAATGTATTTTCCTGGCTCCAGGCCCCAATCAAAGATTTTGTTCGGCAAACGCCGCTCGCGCAGCACGCCGCCGTTCGGTACGTAACCGGTCTCGTCTCCATAGGATTCGCGATAGTGCCGTTGCAACGCCCGGGAGACCACCATCGTGCGTGTCGGAAAACTTACTGCCGCCCTCTCCCCAAGGCGCAAAACAGCCGAGGCCAGGCGTCCCCATTTCTTGCGCTGCCAGTCCAGGCCCTGCACGGTGACCACGGTTTTCTTGCCCGCAAGACGCGGAATAAACGAAAACAATGCCGGCCCGAGCGCGTGGTAGTGCACAATGTCACATGGCCTCAGCAGAACATGCAGCGTGCTGAGAAACGTATGCACCAACGTTTCCAGGTGCTTGGAGCGGATCGTGGGTAGCCGCACCACCTGCATGCCCTTGTGTTCTTTCCCCGGCGGAGTGAAGTAGGTCCGGCAATACGCGGTCACCTCGTGTCCCAAACCCGTCAATCACTTCCCAATCTCTTCGTAGTAAGTCTCAATGCCGCTGTACTTCGAGACGATCCCGCGGCCTCCGATGAACGCTACTCGGAGCATTCGCTTCGGCACCGCCGATGGGGAAGCATCGACGGGACTGGGCGAAGTTTCTGCGAGGGCAAGACTCCGACGGGGATCGAAGCTATTCTTTCTGCCGACCGTCTGTCCCGTACTCGCCCCAGGGGCCGTCTTGCGAGCCTGTCCCTGCTTCGGCGCGCCTGACAATTGCTGGTTCCTGCCAAGCAGTCGCTCATATAAACCAACCAGCGCCTCGTAGTGCGCTTCTGCTGTGTGCCTCTGCTGTACCAACTCCCGACCTGCTCTCCCCATTCTGTCCGCCAGTTCCGGTTGTGAACTCAGAAACCGGATGGCCGATGCCAACTGTTCGACATCACCTGTCCTATACAAAAGCCCTGTCTTACCTTCGTTGACCAGTTCCCGCCGTGATCCCAAGTCTGTGGCCACGACGGCTCGTCCTTCGGCGTAGGATTCGAGAATCGTCTTGCCCAGGGTCTCGTATGCATGCGACGGCAGCACAGTGAAGCGAGAGTCGGCAATC